>Ga0209949_1000118_pt1 | contig 45762 bp, 43 predicted proteins | sample SalPonC_black_MG_FD_185711 | JGI IMG/M metagenome (GOLD analysis project Ga0209949, IMG submission 185711) | Salt pond soil microbial communities from South San Francisco under conditions of wetland restoration - Salt Pond MetaG... | ecosystem: Environmental > Aquatic > Marine > Intertidal zone... | reverse complement strand
AGCCGCCTTCCAGCTTGCTGAGCGCCTCTCTCACATGCCCACACGCGGGCTGGCGCTGACCAAGCAGGCGCTCAACCAGGCCATGCACAACGACTTCGATTCCCAGCTGCAAACCGAAATTGAACTGCAGGGCCGGGCCGGACAAACCCACGATTACCGAGAAGGCGTGCAGGCTTTCCTGGAGAAACGGAAGCCGGAGTTCCGGGGGGAGTAGGGCTGGGGGCTGGATGCTGGGGGCTGGTCAAAGAAGCGGTAAAAGCCACTATCCCCGGCAGAACTCCTTATATTTGCCCAAAAGTCCAGATGCCGGATAAGGAGAAAGACAAACAAGATTCGGGTAAGCAGGCCCCGCCGGGCCACCTCAACCCCCAACTTTCCACGCAGCGCCGACCTACGGCGCCTTCTACCGGGGATCTCATCGAGGGCATTTTCAACGGCGACCGGGTGATGCTCAGCCGGGCCATCACGCTGGTGGAGAGCCGTTCAGAACGCCACCGGGCAGTAGCCCAGGACATTGTAGAGGCCTGTCTGCCGCATAGCGGCCGCTCCATTCGCATAGGCATCACCGGCTCGCCGGGAGTAGGTAAGAGCACCTTTATCGAAGCGTTGGGGCAGAACATTATCGACCGGGGCCGGCGTCCGGCGGTACTGGCCATCGACCCGAGCAGCCAGATCAGCAAGGGCAGCATTCTCGGTGATAAAACCCGCATGGAAAAACTATCACATCATGATCAGGCTTTTATACGCCCCTCTCCTGCCGGCGAATCGCTGGGCGGCGTCAGTCAAAAAACACGTGAAACCATAATTCTCTGTGAAGCTGCCGGCTTCGACACTATCCTGGTAGAAACCGTCGGCGTAGGACAATCGGAAACGGCCGTCCATTCCATGGTCGACTTTTTCCTGCTGTTGCTCCTGCCTGGCGCAGGTGACGAGCTGCAGGGCATCAAACGCGGCATTGTAGAAATGGCTGACCTGCTCGTCATCAACAAAGCCGAGGGAGAGCGGCGAACACTAGCCAAACAGGCCCGGCAGGAATACCGCAACGCCCTGCACCTGTTCCCGCCGAAGGAGAGCGGCTGGACGCCGGAGGTGCTCATCTGTTCGGCGCTGGAAAAGGAAGGAATCTCAACTATCTGGGAAAAAATACAAGATTTCCGGACGGCGACCTCGAAAAATGATTACTTTGACGCCCATCGCCGGCAGCAAGCCAGATATTGGCTGCACGAACGCGTCAACAATCGCCTGCGTGAACTGTTTTATGCTCATCCTGAAGTGGCCGCGCGCTGGAAGGTGCTGGAACAAGCGGTGATCGAACACCGTATTTCCCCTTTCAAAGCCGCCGATGAACTAATTCGCCTGTTTACGGGTATTAATACAATGTGATTGTTGAACCTAACCGGAAGCTAATTTCCGGGATTGCCCCTGGCCTTCGGCTCATCCGGGCTAATAGCCAAAGGGTAGTTGCCAACAGTGGCAATCGCGAAAAGACCGAACACAACAACAGCCTACATCAATTGATCTATACCGGATTAACCACAGCTGATCACGTCCACCGATACCTGATTCCCATTCGTAGAAATTGTACCGTACTTGGTCGCAAGCTTTCTATATTTGCGAGCGGCTGATTTTAATTACTAAAAAATTTCGCTAATGAAATCGCTTACGCTTTCCATCGTTCTTATCGCCGTCGGCCTGCTCGTTTTTGTCAACGGCTGTTCCACTTACAACTCTATGGTCGACGTGGAAGAAAACGTCGAGAACGCTTGGAGTAAGGTGCAGAGTGCTTACCAGCGCCGCGCCGACCTCATTCCCAACCTGGTCAATACGGTCAAGGGCTATGCCGAATTCGAACAGGAAACCTTAACCAACGTCATAGAGGCCCGCTCGAAAGCAACCAGTGTCCAGGTAGATCCTACCAACCTTTCACCGGAGAAACTCCAGCAATTCCAGGCCGCCCAGTCAGAACTGTCGCAGTCTCTGGGGCGTTTACTGGTTAGCGTCGAACGCTACCCCGAATTAAAGGCCAACCAGAACTTCCTGGAACTCCAGGCTCAACTCGAAGGCACGGAAAACCGCATCAAAGTAGAGCGCGACCGCTTCAACGACGTAGTCACCGAATACAATAAAAAAATACGCCGCTTTCCGGGCAGCCTCTACGCCGGTATCTTCGGTTTCGACCGCAAGGCGCAATTCGAAGCTGAAGCCACCGCTCAGGAAGCACCAACGGTTGAATTCTGATTAACACTATGATAGATTTTTTTAGCAAGGAAGAAGAAGCGCGCATCATCGATACTATAGAGGAGGTTGAAAACCGCACCTCGGGTGAAGTGCGCGTCCATCTGGCGCGTGATGCCGGAAAGGATGTACTGGAGAAAGCCAAACAGACTTTCGTCAAACTCGGCATGAAGCAAACCCGCGAACGCAACGGCGTGCTCTTCTTCCTCGTCCCTGAAGCCCATCAGTTCGCCATACTAGGTGACGAGGGCATCAACCGCCGCGTTCCTGAAAATTTCTGGCAGGATGTGCGCGATCTGGCCCAGACGCAGTTCCGGCAAGGCAACTTCGCCGAAGGGGTCTGTCAGGCGCTGGAAAGAATCGGTGAAAAACTCGCTGCCTTCTTCCCTCCGCAGCAGGACGACGACAACGAGCTGCCGGATGCCGTGTCGTACGATTAGTTCTTATACATAACTTTCAGATGATGATCACAAGGAAAATACTGCTGGTTTTACTCGTCGGCTTCACCACGCTCTCGCTGGCCGCCAAGGATGTCCCCCCCCCCTCTAATACCCTGGTGACGGACTTCGCCGGCATCCTGCAACCACAGGAGCAGGCGGCGCTGGAGCGCAAACTCGTCGCCTACGACGACAGCACCTCCACCCAGATCGCCGTGGTCATCGAACGCTCGCTGGAAGGCGACGACCTGTTCAACTATACCCTGCGTCTCGTGGAAGAATGGGGCATCGGCCGGGAGGGTAAAGACAATGGTATTCTCCTCTATATCGCCTACGACGACCGCAAGATCATCATACAGACCGGCTACGGTACCGAAGGCTTCCTGCCCGACGCCCTCGCCAAACGCATCATTGAAAACGTGCTCAAACCCACCTTTCGCCAAAATCAGTACTACGCCGGCATCGACAGGGCCACCGATGTCATCATGCGCCTCGGCTCGGGCGAATACTACAACGAAGGCGGGGACCGGCGCAGTAACTCCGAAGAAGGAATTCCGCCTTTCGCCATGATTATCATCATCGTAGTGGCCATCATTATCATACGCAGCCTGTTCAATGACGACGGCGGCGGGGGTGGCGGTTATCACCGCGGCGGTCGTTACGACTCCCGGCGCAGCCGCGGCGGATGGATCTTCCTGCCTGGCGGTGGGGGCGGTTTCGGCGGCGGTGGGGGCAGCTTCGGTGGTGGCGGCGGCTTCGGCGGCTTTGGCGGCGGCGGATTCGGCGGGGGTGGCGCCAGTGGAGGATGGTGAGCAGTCATACCGCGGTCAGAAGCCCTTCGACAAATGGTATTTTTCAATAAGTAAAGCCTCGTTTACATAGTTAGCCGTGAAGCAGCATCGTCTAAACCGCCTATCAACAATCTTAGCCTTTTGCCTCTTCGGTATCTGGGTCGCCTGCACTCCGACTTTGGAGCGGCGCTTTGCCGGCAGCGCAGATATTGTTCCTGCAACTGAAACGGTGGCTATGCGCGGAGATCAGGGGCAGAACTGCAACGAACCGCTCCACTACATCCCCGACACCAATCACCTCGATCACACGCCGATAAAAAACCTGCGCATCAATTTCCACTTTGTCAACAGCCGGGATAGCAGTCATAACTATACCGGTAATGAAGCAAGAAGGCTCGTTCGCGAGTTGTTTCATTCCGCTCAGAAGGACTTGGCGCAAAACAATAAAATGTGGCTGCCCCATGAGAACGATACGCCGGTACTGCCGACGCGTTACCGCTACGTGCTCACCGGAATGCCCGGAGACCCGGACGACGACGGCATCTACACCCATTTCGATGATGAGCTGTACTACTACATACACCAGGGAAAAAACCGCAACCTCGGCGATCGCCGCGTCATCGACCGCTACGCGGTGCAGCTCGACTCCGTGCTCAATATCTTTATCATGCCGCATCATCCCGACAGCGTAGCCTCCCCGACTTACTCGGCCGGCGGGGTAGGAGTTGCCGTAGGTAACGCGATTAAAATTGCGGGAATCTATGAAAATGGTGGACCGGGCTGGAACTATCGCGGCGTACTGAATCACGAAATCGGGCACATCCTTAGCCTCTCGCACACCTGGGCCTACAATGACGGCTGCGAGGATACGCCCCGCCACCCGGGTAAGTGCTGGAACCGCTCTAAGGAAGCTCCCTGCAATACTATGGCCTCCAACAACGTCATGGACTACAACGCCATGCAACATGCCTGGACGCCCTGCCAGATCGGCCGCGTTCAGGCCGCTATGGCCCGCCCCTCTTCCCGGGCCCGGCAGTTTCTGGAACCGCGCTGGTGCACCCTCGACGAATCAAAAAATATTATCATCCGCGATACGGTCATTTGGAACAGCATGAAAGATCTGGAGGGTAACCTGATTATTGAAGAGGGAGCTGCACTAAGCATCTACTGCCGCGTCTCTCTACCGAAGAATGCTACGATCAGCATCCAACCCGGCGGCTCCCTGATCCTTCACGACGCCCGCCTCCACAACGCCTGCGGCGAGCAATGGACGGGCATAGAAATCGTCCGCGCCGGCAACCGGGAAGGACGACTCATCTTTCTCGGCAACCCCCAGCTGGAAAATATGCGATTCCCCCTGGATCAGAACCCTACGGATTAATCTCTTGAACCTTTCCACTTTTACCCCTACAGGTTCATCCCTCTCCTGACCGTCACCTCCGATCCTTCCGCCAGAAAGATAGAGCTCGGCGGCCGGTCGAGATATTCGGCGAAAGCCGGACCGTAGAGTCCTTCCACATCGACATCGATCTCATAATCGCGCACCGGATGTATCCGCCAGGAAGGATGCTCCACCTGGTAGGTCGTTGTGCGCCGGTCGTCTATACGGGTGTACCCCCAATAGTGTTCGGTGATAAAAGCGCCCTCACTGTCGGGATCCAGCAGTTCCCCCTGCGGTGCCGCCTCGGCGCGGATCAGGTTCCAGCGCCGCCGGTGCCGCCAGCGGTATTCCACATCCAAGGATTCCGCACCGCGCCGGATATCATGATCCATCGGCAGACGTACGTAGTGCTCGCCGTACAGCGCATTGGCTACCAACACGATGGCCCGCCGGGGCACAACCTCCTTAATAAAGACGACACCGCGACGCCACCCCTCCTCCGCACGGTGACGAACGTAGAAACGCAGATTGAATTCTTCGAAATTGCGGTGGAAGGGAATAGCGGCGCCGAGCACCTTAGTATCTAAAAACAGAAATCCCACCAAACTCACATAACACTTCCCCTGCCAGAAATCCAGTTCGGTGCGATGAGGCAGATAAGGCTTCAAAATATCGGGATCGACAGGATAATTGGCCATCAAAAGGTTTTCCCAACGGGCAGTGAGGAAGGTGCGGTTCGGCATATAGCAGGTTTTTAAAAACAGATTTAAAGGATTAACGGAAGAAGGGGGAATTGGTTGACCCGGCACTGCGGATATACGCTATTCGCTGCTCGCCGGTCTTTTGACAAGCGACAGGCTGCTGGTGCGGAGTTCCGAATTGGTATAATTTCTGTATTTTTCATTTCAAATACACCGAGATGTCAATATTGCGCATTTCCGCCTTCGCTCTGGTCATGGTACTGTACCTGGCCTATCCCTATTACCTGATTTACCAGCAGGAGGCTATACTTGAACAAGGTACGCCTTACCGCCTGAAGCTGCGTCCCGTCGATCCGGTGGATGCCTTCCGGGGGCGATACCTGGCGCTGAATTATAATCTGCCTTTTTTCGCAAAGCCCGAAGCGCTGGAACAGGGGCAAAGGGTATTTCTGCCGGTGGAAGAAGACAGCCTGGGCTACACATATTTTCCGGAGCTCCTGTTATCTCCGCCCTCCGATGGCGATTATCTGAAATCGGAGGCTACTTATTTTACCGATGACAGCGTGATGGTCAGCACCCCTGAAAACCTGCAGCGCTACTACCTCAACGAACAGACGGCGCCGCTGGCCGAAGCGGCCGTTCAGGAACTGGCTACGCAGTTGGACGGCTCCACAGAGGTGCGCGCCTACGCCCTGGTGCGCGTCCGAAAGGGGGAAGTGCGTATCGAACAGCTCTTTTTTGACGGAATGCCGCTGCGGGAGTATCTGGAGAAGGAAGTGCGGGAGTAAAAAACCGGGTTGCAATCCGATAAGCCCCTATATTTTTATGAATTTACCGGTTCTTTTGATACATCGGATATTCCTCCATAATATACTGGATCTGTGTAGGAGAAAGATAGAGCCTTCCTTTTCCTTCCCTGTTTTTCGTCAGCCGGGTGGATTCACTCCAAGCCAGCAGCTGATAGCCCAGCCCGTGTTCAATGGTACGGCGGTCGGTGGCATTCTCCAGTTCCTCCCGGAAAGAAGGAGACAACAGGTATTTCGGGCCCATCCACAACAGTTCCAGCCCCCGCTTATCGAGGTAAGCCATGATATGCGCCAGCTCATGGCCCAACACTCCCACTTGTCCGTTGAAGGGAATATTGCGCAGCAGAGTTGGTTCTTTCCAGCCGTTTTCCTTTATTTTCACAGTATCGATGATGACGTTGTAGGAACGCTCCCGCCAGGGAAGCAGCAGGCTCTCGAAAGCAGGTTGTGAAAGCAGTGAAATATCTGAATCGCTGCGGTAGAAGCGGATAGGCACTTCGCGTAATTCCGGAAAATGGCACAGGGCATACAGGGCCTGCAATTCATATCCTTCCGGCAACTGTTTTTTGTATCCAAAAGCATGCTGAAGGCTGTCGAAGTGTTCCGGCGACACCTCCTGCGGATAAGACCTGACCGGTTCGGGATACGCTTCCAAAGCGGCGGCAGGCCCAGCATGCGGGTCCTGTTCAAAAAACAGGATAAGCAAAAGGATCAAAAAGAGCGCAGCTAGCCCATAAAGTATCATCCTTCTCATGGTTAGGCGTTTTTAGGAGACCTGATCGAGGAGATACTCCTCCTGCTGATCCCTCAGCAGATCATAGTACTGCATATAAGTATTTTCCGGCATTTTTTCGATTTGGGTGATGCTCACCGTCTGAACCATACCGTCGCGGTTCATTACCACATCGCTCCAGGGATCCCCCTCACCGGCATGGCGGTGGAAATCGAGGATAGCTTCGCGGCTAAAGTCCCGGCGTCCTTTCAGCCAATCTTTGAACCAGGCCTGCCGCCTGGCGCGCACGGGCGCTTCGTAGAGCATAGGTGAAGACCAGAGCCGGGGCTTTTCCGGATCGGGCGTAAAGAGATAGCGATCTCGACCGTCCCAGCGAAATTCGAACAATCGCCCCTTTTCCAACACCACGAGGGTAAAGGGTTCCATACCTGGGAGATCGTAGTTTTGAAAAAACGCCATGGCATCCGGGAAATCAAAGAAATCGAGCACCATCAGACCGCGGCTACGCTTATAAGGCGGCCGCCGCTCGTGCCGGCCGAAGGCGCCATTGAGCAGATTGGCCGTTCTGTCGCCGTTTGAGGTAGCGATCCAGGTGCCGCCGGCCTGAGCGTCTTTAGGGAAAGCGACAGTCTTTCCGGCAGGTGTCGTCGTTTCGATGCTTCCCGCCTCCCGTCCCGGCGCTTCGTCGCGGTTGGAAGTGAGGATGTAAAGGCCGCTTCCTTTAGGAAGGTAGGTCAAGGTGCACATACTTTCATTATTTACAATCCCAGTAACTATTCAGTGTCGCCCCGGTTCCAATGTTCTATGATGCTTACTCTTCCTTTTTCGCTTCGTAGTAAAAGAGCACTTCGGAAGCGTCTTTCCGCCTCAGGTCGGGTACTTCGGCCTCCATCGCCGGGTATCCGACGGGGATGAGCAGAAAGGGGCGCTCATTTTTCGGACGCTCCAGGATTTCCTGCAGAAAGTTCATGGGACTAGGGGTGTGGGTCAGTGCAATCAACCCCGAATAGTGGATCGCCGCCAGCAGAAAACCGCAGGCCAGCCCGACAGACTCATTGACGTAGTAATTCTTGTGCCGTTCGCCGTCAATCAGATCGTAGGGCTTTTTAAAGACCACGATCAGATAGGGCGCCGTTTCCAGAAACGGCTTGTGCCAGTCGGTCCCGAAGGCCTTCAGGTCTTCCAGCCACTCCTCCGACATGCGGCCGTGATAGTTCTCGTATTCCTCTTTCTCTGCCGCTTCCCGGATTTTGGACTTCAATTCCAGATCCGAAACTACACAGAAAGACCAGGGTTGTTTATGTGCCCCCGAAGGCGCCGAGGCCGCCGCCATGACAATATTTTCGATAACTTCTTTCGGCACCGGTTTATCCGAAAACTGGCGCACGCTGCGCCGCTTGCTCATATTTTGCCTGAACTCGCGGCTGCGCCGTAACATTTCCGCTTTCCCGTAACGAACCCCCTGGTAGGGGATGAAGGATTCTTGTTCCATGGTTATATTGTTTCAGTGTTACATGGCTGACAAGGACTATACACGGCAATCATAAGCTTGAGCTTTTTGTGAGTTTGCTTCTGAAGCCGAAAATGACCAGATTTGGGTTCTCACGTCCCGCTTTCCTGAAAGCGGGATTAAGCCTGATAGCAGGCCTATGTGGCGAAAAAATGGCAAAGTGGTTCCATAGATGGTCATTTGTAGGCCAAAGGGTAAACTCCCAACAAGCTCTCAAGGCGTTGAAACCGATACGGGTAACACCTTGCCATTATAGAACCGGTGTGCCGTAAGGGCGAAATGACTAAGGTATTCGGCCATTTGCGCACTGGAAACGGGCGGTTCCATGCCCGGGAAAGCTTCCTGCAGCATTTCCGTATCGACGGCGCCGAGGGCCAGGCAGTTGACTTTTATCCCTTCTTCCTTCAACTCCTCGGCCAGACATTCGGTCAGATTCGAAAGGGCCGCCTTGCCGGCACTGTAGGCCGACAGGCCCGGGAATTTGGCGCTTCCCTGGAAGCCACCCATACTGCTGATGTTGACGATATGGGCATGGTTGCTTTTTTTCAACCAGGGCAACCCAAAGCGGATGAGCTCTACCGGCCCGAAAATATTGACGTAAAAAGAACGCTGCCAGTCGTCCGGCGTCAGCACAGCAAAGGGCTTATTGATGAGCAGGCCGGCGTTGTTGATCAGGATATCAAGGCCGCCCAGCGCTTCCACTGCTGCCTTTAAGGCGGGAAAGTCGGGCTGGGTCAGATCAAAAGGAAGGAAGCGAAGCGGGTGTTCAGGAGCTTGCTGCTCCACCTCTTCTGCCAACCGGCTCAACCGTTCTTCGTTGCGCGAAAGCGCCAATACTTCGTGTCCTCCCCGCGTAGCCATGAGAAAGGCAGTGTCGTATCCGATTCCCCGGCTCGCTCCGGTAATGATGATTTTCATTTCTCGTTTTTTACAAAGCTAATAAAAAGATGCTTGGCGATTGGCAGTCGAATGCGGGCGAAAACAGCCACCGAAGCAATCATACCCGGTGGGGCTACGTCAGCACCTGGTCTTTCAACCCTATGCCCACCCCTTTGGCCGCAGCACAATTTCCTCGGCAACGGAATCATCGCTCAGTTGATAAGCTGCCCATAACATGCTGGCGATATCTTCAGGGGGCATCAGTTGTTTGTCGACCGGTTTTTCCGCTTCCGACCAGGAGGACGTTGCCGTAGGCCCGGGCAGAATGGCACTTACTCTAACCCCTGTATGCGCTACCTCAGCGCGCAGGGCGCGGGAAAGGCCCAGCAGGGCGTGCTTGGTGATGACGTAGGCGCCCCGGTCGGCAAAAGCTTCGCGACTGGCCACCGAGCAAATGTTAAAAACGTGACCGGAGCCACGCTCCACCATAGCCGGCACGAAGGCCCGGACGAGATGATAGGCTGCGTATACATTGAGTTGCATCATCTGCTCCAGCCTGCCCGGGGGATCCTGCAGCAGCGGCCCCGGTTGAAATATCCCGACGTTATTGATTAACAGATACGGAGCAGGTTCCACCTCGCGGAACTGCTCGATGAGGGCATCTAGTTCTTCGTGCCGCTGCAAATCCGCTGCAACAACGGTCACCTGAGCATCCGGATAACGGCTGGTGATCAGCGAGCGCAGAGCCTGCAAATCGGCCGCCGTTCTGGCATTGAGCAACAGCTTACAACCCTGCTCAGCCAGTTTCAGGGCAATAGCCCGGCCGATGCCTCTGCTGGCTCCGGTAATAAGAGCAGATGGCGCATTATTCCTCATCACATTGTCATTTATTCAGGTTACTCAACCTATAGATGCCTCCATATGTTTTGGACAAGAATAAAAGAGCGGTTCAACTTAGCGGCTTGATTTGAGCGTTTCCATTCATTGATTCGCTAAAATAAAACTATTTTTGCGCAGTTTTGATGGTGGCTATGACTGCCTGACTTTTTTTTCACGCGCGGTATGGCGCTGCTGACATATTGAAAAATTTATGGATTTTAACATATTGTATCATTTTGGGCGCTACCTGATGATGATAAACGATGCCTTCTCCCGTCCGGAAAAAGTACGGATGTATTACAAGGAGATGATGCGACAGATGAACGACATTGGAGTAGGTTCCCTGACTATCGTTGCCTTAATTTCCGTTTTCATCGGAGCAGTCACCGCTATTCAGTTCGCCTATCAGCTGGACAGCACCCTGGTTCCAATGTATTATATCGGTTATATCGTCCGTGACAGTACCATCATCGAACTGGCTCCTACGATTACCTGCCTGGTGCTGGCCGGCAAAGTGGGATCGAATATCGCCTCCGAAATTGGAGGAATGCGGCAAAAGGAACACATCGACGCCATGGAGATCATGGGCATCAACACCGCCGCTTACCTGATCACCCCGAAAGTACTGGCAGCCCTGGTCGTCATTCCGCTGCTGGTCGCCATCGCTGCTTTTGTCAGTGTGACAGGGGGTTATCTCGCAGTAGTACCCTCCGGGTTTTTGTCGGCCACGGATTATATTCAGGGAGCGCGATCCTTTTTTGAGCCGTACAATGTGACGATTATGTTTGTCAAATCGGTAGTCTTCGCCTTCCTGCTCACTACCGTTTCGGCCTATCAGGGATATTACGTGACAGGAGGAAGTGTTGAACTGGGAAAAGCGAGTACCAACGCCGTCGTCTTCAGTGATATCCTGATATTACTTTTCGACTACGTTATCGCGCTCGCTTTAACCTAAATGCTTTCCCGGTTGTTAGCTTAAATGATTTTGAAATATCATGATAAAAATTGTCAACATATATAAATCCTTTGGAGATAATGAAGTGCTGAAAGGCATCACGACGGAGTTTTACAAAGGAAAAGTCAATCAGGTGATCGGCAGGAGCGGTTCAGGGAAATCGGTATTGCTCAAACTGATCGTAGGCCTGCTCAAACCTACCGAGGGGGAAATTTATTACGAAGATGTCAACTTCCTGGAACTCTCCGGCAAAGAGCTGCGTGCCCTCCGTATGAAAATCGGTATGCTGTTTCAGTCATCAGCGCTTTTCGACTCAATGACCGTAGAGCAAAATGTAAGCTTTCCGCTCGATATGTTCACCAATATGACCCACAAGGAAAAACTCAACCGGGTGAACTATTGCCTGGAGCGGGTCAACCTGGAAAAGGTGAATGCGAAATATCCTTCCGAAATCAGTGGGGGTATGCAAAAACGGGTTGGCATCGCCCGCGCGATCGTCCTGGAACCGGAATACCTCTTTTGCGATGAGCCCAACTCCGGGCTGGACCCCAAAACCGCGCTGACCATCGACGAACTGATCCGGGATATCACTGAGGAAAAGAACATTACGACTATCGTCAATACGCACGATATGAACTCGGTCATGGAACACGGCGACAATATCGTGCTGCTGCACCATGGGCAGCTCGCCTGGCGCGGCCATCGCTCCGAGGTGCTGGCCAGCGACAACGAAGTGCTGCAACGCTTCATCTTTGCCTCTCCTTTTCTCGAGCGGCTGCGGAAAGCAGCGCTGCAACAGGAGAAAGGGTAACTCGGGAATGTCCGTATCGGCGAAAAAAATAACGCAGTCCTTTGTTATTTTCCGTTAGTTTGATTTATCTTTGCAGAACTTTTCCAGGGCGGTTCTTGTATAAGAATCAGCCATTACCAAGCCCAGATGGCGGAATTGGTAGACGCGCTACCTTGAGGGGGTAGTGTCCGAAAGGGCGTGCAGGTTCGACTCCTGTTCTGGGCACAAAAAAGGCCGACCGGTACTTCCGGCGGTCTTTTTCTTTTTATCTTCCTTTCGTTTTTAGGCAAATCGTAACTTTTTCCTTTCTTTTTTTGTTTTTTGTAAAAATCGAAAGCCAGCCTCGTCCATTTTACTTTCATGAATCATTATTTTTTATCTTTACCACTATGAACAGTAAAAACTCCGTACTCAACGAACAGGAATCCAAAAAACTGGAACGCATCGCCTTTATCCTGAAGACGGTGGCGCACCCGCTGCGTCTGGGGATTGTCCACCTGCTGGAGCAGCATCCCCGGCTCTCGGTTAGTGAAATTTGCGAAATGTTGGGCAGCGAGCAGTCGCTAACCTCCCACCACCTGCAAAATATGCGGCTGAAAGGCATTCTCAGTGTAAAACGGGAAGGCCGCAGTATGATGTATTCTCTTAAAGAGCGCGATGTATCCCTGATTATAGAGTGCCTGGAGAACTGTCAGTGTAATATGTAAATTGAATGAATCAGCACTGTTCGCAGTGCTTTTTTATATGATATACATATGAACAAAACAACCTATTTTCAATTAAAAAGCTGCGATCCTTTTGCCGGAATTCGGTAATTTCACCTCGGAATTTGGCTTCATGAATCATTGTCGAAAGCTCTCTCCTGAATTGTTTATGGCTGAACTCGCGCTGACTGCGGAAGCGGTGCTGGTCGATGTACGCACCGAAGAAGAGCTTCACGATGATCCCGCCATTCCGGGAGCGATCCAGCGGGACTTTCTTCAGTCCTCCTTTGAAAACTGGCTGGAAGAAATCGATGAACATCAAGCCTATTTCCTTTATGATCAAAGTGGAAAACGCGGGCGGATGGCCTGCGAGATGATGGCAGAAAAAGGATTCCTCCATGCCGGCTTTCTGGAAGGAGGAAAAAATGCCTGGAATCCTGTTTTTAAGAGCGAATCGTAATGATCTGGTTTAACCCGGATTATTCATTTAAAGGAATTAGCAATGGGTATATCAAAAAAAGGTTCTAAGTTGTATAGCATTCTCAATTTCAAGTGCCCGAAATGTCATGAAGGGGATTTGTATGAAACCCCGACTTTCTCTTTCAAACAACCTTTTGATATGCCGGACCACTGCAGCTACTGCGGGCAGAGCTATATGCCGGAACCCGGCTTTTATTACGGCGCAATGTTCGTCTCTTACATCTTCACCGGATGGTTCTGCATTCTCTTTGTCATGTTCTTTCATTGGGTACTCGACTGGAGCATCGCGGCTTCCTTTGCTTTACTGATTGCCGTATGCGCCATCTTTTTCGTCTACATCTTCCGCCTGGCCCGGGCCATCTGGATCAATATCACGGTGAAATATGACCCCGGCCTCAGCCGCCTGGCACAAAAGCGCAAGGAAACCCAGGCGCAGGAGTAGGCCGAAGCCGTCAAAATTGATTTTTTATTGAGCCATCTAACTAACCTCTAGAATTAAAATATGAATCAGGAAATTCTTCATCTAGTCAGAAAACACTACCCGCAGATTGCCGAGAAAGCGCTGCAGGAGGAAATCGCCGAAGTAGGGCACATCAGGACTCATAAGGGCGGAGAAGTACTCATGGAAGCCGGTAGTTACATCAAAATCATGCCGCTGATCATAGAAGGAACGATCAAGGTGTCACGGGAAGACGAGGAGGGCAACGAACTCTTTCTCTATTTTCTTCGCCCCGGCGAAACCTGCTCGATGACCTTCACCTGCTGTATGATGAACAAAAAGAGTGAAATCCGGACAGTAGCGGAGGAGGATACGGTAATGATCGCTATTCCCATCCGCTATATGGATGAATGGATGAGCCGCTACCAAAGCTGGAAGAACTTTGTCATGCTTACTTATGACAACCGGCTCCTGGAAATGGTAAAAACTATCGACAGTATTGCCTTCAAAAAGATGGACGAGCGTTTGCTGGAGTACCTGGAAGAGAAAGCCGAAGCGACGGGAGATTCCGTTATCAATACTACGCATCAGCAAATCGCCTTCGACCTCAATGCCTCCCGGGAAGCGGTCTCCCGCCTCCTGAAGCAATTGGAAAAGGAAGACGTGGTTGAATTGGGACGCAACCGTATTAAACTCATGTGATCCGTTTTCCACCGAGGAAACAGTGCTATACCAGTTGAACAAAGTTAAAGCAGATTCCTTTTATACTCGATGAAAATTGATTGGAGAAAATGCTCAAATCATTTCACCGTCAGTAGAATATAACTACAGTTTTTCATTAAAGGACCGATATGGCTATTCGCAACCTGGATCAGGTATTACAATCGTTGGAAGATGACGCCGGGGACGAACTGGAGTTACTCGAATCAACCGGTCCGGAGTATTTCAGTACGCCCGAATTGTGGAAACTGCGCGGAAAGTGGGAAGTCAAAAACCGTTTGTTCCGCGACTTCCAGAACTTCCTGATGCGCTTAGCCGCTTTCTCCCCCGTCTGGATCGCCGGCTGGGGGCTTTGCTCGCTCGTCGGGTGGTCCTATTTCAGTCTGCTTTTCCTGTTTATGTTTCCAGTTTCCTTTATCGTCTTTTTTGCCGGCTTATACTACCTTCGACGCGTTTTTAAAGGCAAAGGTCATCTCGACACTGTCGGAGAGATGATTGTCCGGGAACTGCGAAAGCGCGCCGGCCAGGCGTAAGACCGAGAAAAAGATTCAAATCTGCCCTACTTTTAAGCATAACAACTTGTTTTAAGCGACGTAAAAAACAAGAATCATGGATGTTGAGATACTTTCACGTATTCAATTTGCCTTTACCGTTGCCTTCCACTACATCTATCCGCCACTGAGTATCGGGTTGGGCCTGATCATGGTGTTTATGGAGGGGCAGTACCTGCGTACCGGTGACAAGCGGTACGAACAGTTGGCGCGTTTCTGGACCAAGATCTTTGCGCTCACTTTTGGTATAGGCGTAGCGACCGGTATTGTCATGGAATTCGAATTCGGCACCAACTGGGCGACGTATTCGCGTTATGTGGGCGATGTATTCGGCAGCGCCCTGGCGGCAGAAGGTATCTTCGCCTTTGCACTGGAGAGTGGTTTTCTGGGCATTTTGCTGTTCGGATGGAACCGGGTGAGCTCCCGGGTCCACTTTATTGCTACCGTGGGCGTGTGGCTGGGCTCGATGTTTTCCGCCGTCTGGATTGTGGTGGCTAACTCCTGGCAACAGACGCCAGCCGGCTTCCACGTCGTCGGGGAAGGCATGAATGCCCGGGCGGAAATCACCGATTTCTGGGCCATGGTATTCAACCCTTCCAGTGTCGACCGACTGCTACACGTATGGATCGGCGCTTTCCTGGCCGGTGCCTTCCTGGTGATGAGCGTCCACGCCTGGTATCTGCTCAAAAACAAGCACGTAGAATTGTCGAAGCGGGCTTTTAAAATTGCACTGGTCGTTGCCACCGTTTCCGCCCTGGGCCAGCTGCTGACCGGCCACGATTCGGCCAGTGGTGTTGCCGAGAACCAGCCCGCCAAGCTGGCCGCCATGGAGGGACACTTCGACAGCCTCGCCGTCGCCCCGGCCTATATTTTCGGCTGGGTGGATAAAGAATCCCAAAAGGTTACCGGCATAGGTATCCCCGGTGGGCTGAGTTATCTCATTTACGGTGACACCCAGGAACCCGTAAAGGGACTTAACTATTTTCCGGAAGACGAACGCCCCGGCGCCCTGAACGCTATTTTTCAGTTTTACCATCTCATGGTGGCGATCGGGATGTTTCTCATTGCGCTTACGCTGTACGCTTCCTTTTTGTGGTGGCGCGGCAAGTTGTTCGATAAGCGCTGGCTGCTGTGGGTCTTTGTCGTCGCCGTTTTATTACCCAATATTGCCAACCAGATTGGCTGGTATACGGCCGAAATGGGCCGGCAACCCTGGGTAGTGTACGGTTTGCTGCGCACCTCCGATGCCCTGTCATCTACGGTGACCGCCAATCAGGTGCTCTTCTCCCTGATCATGTTTACCGTTATCTATACCCTGCTCTTCGCGCTGTTTATCTATCTGCTCAATAAAAAAATTCAGGCCGGGCCGGAAGGGGGTAAAGACATTCAGCACAGCTCTCTTCATGAGGATATGGCGGATGTAGTTGGCAGACGGAACAAGGAGTGAGGCATTTAAATGCCCCGGCACCCTCTTCCCCGGATCGGGTTGAGGTGATTGAGTTTCTGAATAAATCAACCAGCATATGGAAACTATTTTAGGATTTGATTATCCCACGCTTTGGTTTTTGGTTGTCGGTGGCCTGTTTAGCGGTTACGCTATTCTCGACGGTTTTGACCTCGGGGCCGGCGCCTGGCACCTGTTTTTACGCAAGGAAAAAAGCCGGCGCATTGCGCTCAATGCTATCGGGCCGGTATGGGACGGCAATGAAGTATGGCTGGTCATCGGCGGCGGGGCGCTTTTTGCGGGCTTTCCCGTTGTATACGCTTCGGTGTTGTCGGCTATGTATATTCCTTTTATGCTCTTCCTTTTCTTCCTCATCTTCCGGGCAGTAGCCATCGAATTTCGCAGCAAAGAACCTATGAAATGGTGGCGGCAAACCTGGGACGTCATGTACAGCATTTCGAGCACTATGCTGGCCTTTTTGCTGGGCGTCGTGCTGGGAAACGTCCTGCAAGGCATGGACCTGAACGAAAATTTTGAATACCAGGGCAACTGGATCTCCTTCCTCAATCCCTACGCTATCGTGGTAGGCCTCACCACACTGACCCTGTTTATGATGCACGGCGCTATCTATCTGACCCTCAAAACGGAGGGGCGTCTGTTTACCAAGGTAAACCTGCTCCTGCGCCGGGCCATCATCGCCTTTGTTATCATTTTCGGCCTGCTGACCCTCTATACGCTGATCTACATCCCTCATCTCAGCGATCGCTTTAAAGAATCGCCCTGGCTTTTTGCCGTGCCGGCCCTGGCTTTCCTCAGTATCGCTAATATCCCCCGGCTGGTGTCCAGAAAACGCTACCGCCGGGCTTTCATTTTTTCATCCGTCACCGTCGCCATGCTGCTGATGCTGGTAGCTATCGAACTCTACCCCGTATTGGTTTTCTCAACTGGCGACCCCGCCAACAACATCACCATCTACAATGCAGCCTCTTCCCAGAAATCGCTGGGGATTATGCTGTTGTTCGCCGCTATCGGCACCCCGCTGGTGCTCAGTTATACCGCTTTCGTCTTTTACACTTTTCGCGGTAAGGTGGAGCTGGATGAGACGAGTTACTAATACCTATTCCCCAACCCAAAACTGTAACCTTACGGCCATCCCGGTGACTATCCGGATTTGCGATTGCAACAATTCTCGTATTTTAATTGTATGAGCGAGAAATGATATGCATATTGGGTAATATGTTCATATTAATCTAACGCCGGCAAATAATGAAGGAAGCATTTATCAAAAATCTGTATCAGGCACACCGGGAGGCGCCTCATATTCCCTCGCCCTCTCTGGTTTGCAATTGGCTGAATCACCTGCTGGAACTGCTGTTTCCGGAGTTTTCGGATCACCGGTATCAAAACCTCAGAGAGTTTGAACATCACTTTCAGAGCACGCAGCTGGAGCTCGTGCAAATCCTGGATTTACTGGACGACGATCTCAGCGAGGACGCCGAAACCCTGGAGCAACGCTTTTCAGCGCAGCTGTCGCAAGTGCGGGAGCTGTTGATAAAAGATGCACAGGCCATCTTAAAGGGTGACCCGGCGGCGTCCAACTTTACAGAAGTGATTCGCACCTATCCGGGATTTTATGCCATTGCGGTATATCGCCTGGCTCATGAGTTCATCAAATTAAATATTCCACTCATCCCCCGCGTTCTCACCGAACATGCACACGGGAAAACCGGAATCGACATCCATCCGGCAGCTCGTATCGGCGAGCATTTCTGTATTGACCACGGCACTGGCGTCGTCATCGGCGAAACCGTGGAGATCGGAAATCACGTCAAACTTTATCAAGGCGTTACACTGGGTGCGCTGAGCGTGAAAAAGGAAATGGCCCAAACCAAACGCCATCCTACCATTCAGGACCGCGTTGTCATCTATGCCAATGCTACCATTCTCGGCGGCGAAACGGTTATTGGCCACGACTCCATCATCGGGGGTAGCGTTTGGCTCACCAAAAGCGTTGCCCCACATTGCCGGATATACTACCAGGGGTATTCCCGGCAGCGCACTGAAACAGAAGAAGTGGAAGGTTGAAGAGGCCTGGGCAATCGCTGCTACCCTTTAACCCCATTTAAGAGCAGGGGTGAAATTTCATCCTTCGGCACCGTTTGGAACTCGAAAACGAAATTTAAACATCCTCCAAGGAAAAAAGGAGACCTCTACTTTCCCGATGTTGAACATCTGATGTTTGTTGCTCATAAAATAAGTGTAGGGCTTATTGGCCTCCGCATTGTAATTTAAAGGCTACGAACATGAAATTAAAGAGAACCGAAGCATTTGAGCAACACGCCGATCGATATGACAATTGGTACGATGAAAATCAGGCCGTATTCGAATCCGAATTGCGCGCCATTCGCGAACAACTGCAAAAACTGCCCGCCAACATCGAAGGTATTGAGGTCGGCCTTGGCTCAGGGCGCTTTGCCAGTGAACTGAACATTAAAGAAGGAATAGAACCCGTTGATGCCTTACGGCAAATGGCCATCGATCGAGGAATCGAGGTTATGGAAGCCCGGGCGGAAATGCTGCCTTACAGTGACATGAGCTTCGATTTCGTTCTCTTTGTCACTGTCAGTTTCCTCGAAGACCTCTCCCGCTCTTTTGGAGAAGCCTATCGCGTCCTCAATGACGGCGGCTCTATCCTCGTTGGTATAATAGACAAGGAAAAGCCTGTCGGACAATTTTACCTCGAACGTCGTCCCAATAGTGTCTTTTACAAACACGCCCGGTTTTACACCGTGGATGCTGTTACCAAAATGCTGAAAGAAACGGGCTTTAAAGACTTCGAGTACACCCAGTCCTTATTTGGCGAGCTCGATGATATCGATGAACCTCAGGCGCCTGAAGACGGCTACGACAAAGGTGGCTTCGTCGTTATCAAAGCTACCAAACACGCATAAAGCAAAGGATATTCAACACAAATACCGGCCCTCATTCGCCGGTATTTGTTATCTTCTTATTGTTATTCAGTCACCATATAATAAAACAGTGTACTGAGCTGAATCCCTGCAACCCATGCACCAATACCGGTTTATACCCCATACTGCCGATATCTCCATCGAAGTAGAGGCTGATACCCTGGAAGAACTTTTTCTGGCCAGCCTCCTGGGCATGAATCAGATCCTAAAAGAAGATTTTTGCCTCCACGCTCCCAATCCCAGCGCAGAGCAGGATGTAAGCATCCGTTCCGTGGACAATACAACGCTGCTCGTGGACTTTCTCTCCGCTGTGCTTACCCATACCTATCTGGAAAAAACGATGTTCTGCCGGATAGACTTCTCCGCCCTCAATGCCAATTACGTGGAGGCCACGATTAAAGGGGTTCCGGTTGATTTTTTTGAAGATGATATTAAAGCGGTCACCTATCACGGCGCCGAGGTCAACCGGAATAAAGATGGCAGCTGGTCTACCGCCATTATTTTCGATATATGAAGCACTGGGAATTTTATACTTTCTCACCAAACCCGCAATCAGCCCAAAATGAAAAAAGTCGAAAAAAAGGACTTGCAACAAATCAACTCGTTCACCTGGGAAATACCGAAAAGCTACCGGCCGGATATGCTGGTGCCCGCGAGGATTTACGCCCTCGAAGAACTGGTCGACGCCATCACCGGTGATCGCTCTCTCGACCAGTTGGTCAATGTCGCTACGCTGCCGGGCATCGTCAAAGCCTCTATGGTGATGCCGGATGTCCATCAGGGTTACGGGTTTCCCATCGGTGGCGTAGCTGCCACGCGTTACCCCGATGGCGTCATTTCTCCCGGAGGCATAGGGTACGACATCAATTGTGGGGTGCGACTGCTCATTTCTGAGCTCAATTACGATCAGGTGAAATCCCGCCTGGAGGATCTTTCCAAAGAACTTTACAAGCAAATCCCATCAGGATTGGGGCAAGGCGGCAGTCTGCAGCTCACTACCAATGAGATAGACCAAGTGCTGCGCAAAGGAGCTGCCTGGGCTGTAGAACAGGGAATGGGAACAGAAGAAGACCTGCTCCATGCGGAAAGCCAGGCCCGGCTGGAAGCAGCCGACCCTTCCAAGGTTTCTCCGCAGGCCAAAAAACGGGGTAGCGATCAGCTGGGCACCATCGGAGCCGGCAATCACTTCGTAGAAGTAGACCGCGTGGAAGCCATCTTCGATGAAGCGGCGGCCGAGGCCTACGGCCTTCAGCTCAACCAAATGGTCATCCTCATTCATACCGGCTCGCGTGGCCTTGGCCATCAGACGGCAACCGATTACCTGCGCACCATGATGGGCGCCATGTCCAAGTATGACATCCAACCCGCCGACCGGGAGCTGGCCTGCGTTCCGCTCAGCTCTCCGGAAGGACAGGATTACTTTCACGCGATGTGCGCTGCCGCCAACTTCGCCTGGTGCAACCGGCAGGTCATCACCGAGGAAGCCCGCCGCGCCTGGAGCAATATCTTCGGCCGCGCCGGCGGCAAACTCCACGTTCTGTACGACGTGGCGCACAACATCGCCAAGATCGAAGAACATCAGCTCAACGGCGAACGCAGTAAGGTTATCGTTCACCGCAAAGGCGCCACCCGCGCCTTCGGTCCCGGGTTTGCAGAATTGCCCGCCGCCTACCAACCGGTAGGCCAGCCGGTACTCATCCCCGGCAGTATGGGCACCGCTTCCTACGTCCTCCGCGGCACCAAAACCAGCATGAAAACCAGCTTCGGCTCCTCTTGCCATGGCGCCGGCCGACGCCTCTCCCGCCGGGCCGCCAAACGCCAGGTGGATGCCGGCTCTCTGCTGAAAAAATTGCGCCATAAGGGTATTTACGTACAGGCCGGCTCTCACCGGGGAGTGACCGAAGAAGCACCTATTGCCTATAAAGACGTCGACCTGGTCGTCGAAACGGTCCACCAGGCCGACATCGCCAGGAAAGTGGCCCGGCTGCGACCCGCCTGCGTGATTAAGGGGTGAGGGAGGCTGGGGGATGGATGCTGGGGGCTGGATGCTGGATGCTGGATGCTGGATGCTGGATGCTGGATGCTGGATGCTGGGGGCTGGGGGTTGGGGGCTGGATGGCCGGCCGGCCAAATTCGGATGTGACCCGTCCTAAAATAAGTTTACACTTTATCTTAACCCGGACTATTCACAGGTTAAATAGCTTGTCTTTCCTCCGTATTTTCTCTATTATCGCAGTGTACAAAAATTAAATTTTAACCAATACCATTTCCCATGGCCAGCATACTCGATTTGGTCGGCAATACCCCCCAGGTGAAAATTGAAAGCATTCTTCAAAAGCCGGGGGTTCAGGTCTTCGGCAAACTGGAGGGCCACAATCCCGGCGGCAGCGTGAAGGACCGTGCCGCCTACGGCATGATCAAAGGCGCCATGGACCGGGGGGATCTAACCAAAGGCATGAAGCTCGTAGAAGCCACCAGTGGAAATACGGGCATCGCCCTGGCGATGATCGCTTCCAAATTCGGTATCGGTATTACCCTGATCATGCCGGAAAGCGCAACGGCCGAACGCGTACAAACGATGAAAGCTTTCGGTGCCGAAGTCATCCTCACCCCTGCCGACAAAACCATTGAGTATTCGCGAGAATACGCCGAAGAGTTAGCCCAAAGCGACGAGTACCTCATGCTCAACCAATTCGCTAATCCCGACAACTGGAGTATGCACTACCGCACCACCGGACCGGAAATCTGGCGGGATACCCAAGGAAAAATTACACATTTCGTCTCCTCTATGGGCACCACCGGTACCATTATGGGGGTTTCCCGCTACCTTAAAGAGCAAAACCCAGACGTACAAATCGTGGGGGTACAACCCACCAGCGGCAGCAAAATTCCCGGTATCCGCCGCTGGTCGCCGGAGTATCTGCCCCAAATTTACGAAGCCGAAAGGGTCGATAAAATCATCGACGTGTCGGAAGCGGAGGCCAAAAACATGATGAAAAGGCTGGCCAAAGAAGAAGCAATCTTTGCCGGCGTCAGCTCTGGCGGCGCCATAACGGCTGCCAAAAAGTTAGTTGATCAACTCGACGAAGGCCTCGTCGTCTGTATCATCTGTGATCGCGGCGACCGGTACCTGTCCTCCAATGTCTTCGAAGAGTGATTCAATGTCTCCTTTGTTAAGTGTTAATTTCCGGGTTGAATGTCAACGGATTTTGTGGTTGTTCGAGACGGAAGCTCTCGCACATAGCAGCGCTACGCAAGGAGTTCTCCGACGACGAGTAACTGCAAAAGCCGCCACAGGCAATCCGAAGTTTTAGCCTTGACTGAGCACCAGGTCACGATACTTCAGGGCAAAAACATTATCCCGCACCCAGATCCGGATTTCCTTTCTTTGATAGTTGACAGATACCACGCCCAGCCGGAAGAGGTTGACGCTGAGCAGGCCGTCCATGAAAAGGAGGTTTTGGCGAATGATTTTCAGATCTACAAAGGCCACCTTGGAATGAATCAGCGCCAATTCACCGCCAATGTGCAGGCTTGGAAGGGTGTAGTAATCTACCCGTTTTCGCGACAGGACGCCGTGGTATGAAACCTGATGACGTCGCAGGGCCGCAGCTTCCAGTTCTTTTTGCCAGGTGTTGTGCAGCATATTCAGGGAGGCCCCGGAATCAAGGCCTAGTCGCATCAGCTTTCCCTCATCACCAAAGCGGCCTTCGATGACGGGAAGATGCCGGCACAAATAAAAGGGAATGCGATGATCCGCAGAGTCGGCGACAGCGCGAACCGGCTCTCCTTTTTTATCGAGCCGGTAAAGGATAATGCGCTGTTTGTCATAATCTACGTGCAGTTCCACCTGCTGCAATACTTCGTAGCCGATCAGTCCTAAAATTTCGACGCCCAGCACCCCTTCTGCCGTTTCCAGGTTTACTGTTTCCGCCAAAAATTTCCGGCGCTGCAGGCTTCCCCAGTGGAAGTCCTTGACAAAAAATTCCCCGACTTTTTGGCGTACACCATTCACATCCGTTACCTCTTTTACGAAGGGCTGGTTTCGGCTTTCGAAAATCCGCGCATTGAGAAATAATCGGGAAGCTCCCGTATCCAGCAGAAACATTCCACTACGTCCGTTGACCTCGGCCGGCACGAGTATGAGCTTTTCCCGGATCGTAATCGGGATTTCCGTCCGGTCGGTATCCATCTGATAAAGGAAGGGTGTCGCCTTCACAATCATGGGCCATAGCAACAGCCCCGCTATTAGTGCACGAGGCACCAGAGTAAGCAATCTGTTCATATCGGGTGATTTAGGTGTACAAATATATCGGTCGGATCAACCGGCCGCTTTGTCGGATTGCCTATTGAGAGCTGTACTGGTGAAGTGGCTAAAAAAAAGAATACTGTGAAAGACCAGATATGGAATACCCGGCTGTCACAACACTAATTTGGTAAGCGGATTACACGGTAAAAGATAATTTTATTTTTGAAAGGTTGCACCGAATCCCTATATTCACCAGTATAATTTCTCATTTATCCCCTCTGTGATAAAACTCCGGCAATTTTCTCGAAATTTTTACGAAAAAAACCGGAACGTTTCTCCCCATATTTTCGTATAGAAAGTATAAGTACTTTCTCTACCTGTTATACCCAAACAATAAGAGATCCCTACCTCATGGATCTCTTTTAAAATCTCTTTTTAGAAAAGTATCCATAAGGATACTGCCAGCACTTCCCCCCTACAGGTCACCTTATTGACTGTCGCTTTTTGTGACTGCACCGGATACTGTCCTGCTAAGGACCATACCAGCTTTGAAGAAGCATAAATACCAAAACGTCGGAAAAAAGCCTGAATTCACTCATGTACTCAGGCAAGACATTCAGTCTTTTATTCACTGGTAAGAAACATTTGTTTCGGTATATCAGCGAACTACCGCTGTTGTGCCCGACAAGTGATAATAGTCCCAACTTCTGTTCCCATGACAAACACCTATTTCAAAAATTGGCAATCGGTACGTGAAGAATGGCTTTGGCGCTGGACCAACTGGCGCCGGCATTATTGCGTGCTACGATACAATGTCTTCCATCGATTCCCCTTTCTGAGCTGGCCGCTCAAACTACTTTCCCTGATTTCCATCCTGATTCTGCTGGCCGCGCTCCTGTTGGCGATCAGTATTGAGATGGGAGCTTTCGGGCGCCTGCCGCAACGCAGCGACCTGGCCGGCATCACTAATTTTATGGCATCTGAGGTCTTGTCCGATGATGGCAGGGTGCTCGGACGCTATTACTTTGAAAACCGGAGTAACGTACAATACGAGGACCTCTCGCCCCATTTTATCAACGCCCTCATCGCTACGGAGGACGTCCGCTTCTTCACACACGACGGCGTGGACCTCCGGTCCTGGGCCCGCGTATTTTTAAAAACCATCATCCTGAAGGACCGCTCGGCAGGCGGGGGAAGCACACTCAGCCAGCAACTCGCCAAAAACCTCTATCCCCGGAAAGAATATCCTTATTTATCCTTGATCATAAATAAATTAAAAGAGGTCTTGGTCGCCCGGCGACTGGAACTCCTGTACTCTAAAGAGGAAATCCTGGAGTTGTATCTCAATACCGTGCCCTTCAGCGAAAACACCTACGGCATCAAGGTGGCGGCCCAGCGCTTTTTCAATACGACACCGGAAAAGCTCACGCCCGGGCAGTCGGCCGTACTCGTCGCCATGCTCAAAGCGCCGTCCACCTACAACCCCGTCCGGCACCCCAGCCTTTCCCTACAACGCAGGAACCTGGTCTTGCAGCAAATGGCGCACTACGGGTATCTGCCCCCGCAAGTGGTCGACTCGCTACAGCAGACCCCGCTCTGCCTGCAGTACTATCCGTTGGACCACGATTACGGGTTAGCCACCTACTTCCGCGAGCACCTTCGCCTGGAAGTCAAGGACCTCATCAAAGATCTTCGTAAGGAAAACGGGATGGGCTATAATCTCTATACCGACGGATTGAAAATTTATACGACCCTCGACGCCGACCTGCAATACTACGCCGAAACGGCTATGCAGACGCATCTGACCGAACTGCAACAAGACTTCGACCGGCATCTCGACGGAGAAGATCCCTGGGAAGTCGATACCGTATTGTATCTGTCAAAAGTGTTTTCCGAACGCTACCGCCTGCTTCGTGAGCGACAGGTACCGGAAGGGACTATCGACTCTATATTCGAGACCCCAGTAGATATGCGTATCTTCAGCTGGGCGGGAGAACAACAGCTGCGCATGAGCCCGATGGATTCCATTAAATATTATCTGGCGATTCTCAATGCCGGCCTGCTGTCTATGGAACCCCATACCGGCCGGATCAAAGCCTGGGTAGGAGGCATCGATTACCAGTATTTCAAGTATGACCATGTCAAATCACGCCGGCAGGTTGGCTCCACCTTCAAGCCGGTGGTATATGCCACTGCTATCAGTGAGGGGATCCCGCCCTGCACCTACACGAATAACTCGTTGCGCCGCTACGCCCGTTACGAAAACTGGATGCCCAAAAACGCTACCAACCGCTATGGCGGCTACTTTTCCATGGAAGGGGGGCTGATCAACTCGATCAACACGGTCACCGTGAGCATGGCCATGCGCGCTCGCCCAAAGAAGGTAGCGGCGCTGGCCGAGCAACTGGGCATCCGGCAACGCGTTCCCCGCGTTCCGGCTATCGCTCTCGGCGCTATTGACGCTTCTCTGATGGATATGGTCAACGTATACGGCACTTTTGCCAATCGCGGACTGCGGCCTGAACCCTACTACATCAAACGCATTGAAACCCCGCAGGGCGAAGTGCTCGTCGATTTCGAAAAAGCACGTGATACCTGTACCTGGGAAAGAGCGCTATTTGTCAACCAGGCCGATATGATCAATCACATGCTGCAGTCAGCCGTTGATCGGGGTACCGGCCGCCGCCTGCGCTGGCGTTACCGTTTCGACAACCCCATCGCCGGAAAAACGGGCACCAGTCAAAACCACTCCGATGGTTGGTTTATCGGCTATACGCCGAGCCTGGTCACCGGCGTATGGGTAGGCGCAGAAAGCCCTGCTGTGCGCTTCCGCAACCTCCGCCTTGGCCAGGGCGCCAACACCGCTCTGCCCGTCTTCGCCGAATACCTGCTGCGCATCAATGCCGGAGGGCGCCACGGACACTACGTCGACCAGCCCTTCCCGGAACCCGCCGATACCGTCCGCTCCCAGCTGCGCTGCCCGCGCATCGTCTATCCGGAAGATGCACCGCTTGACTCCCTGCAACAAATGAAGCCCATTGCGCTGTCTCCGCTCCTCCCCGGTCTGAACGTCCCAGCACCGGCAGAACCGGTGGCTGCAAAACCGGAGAGTATGGAGGATAAGAATAATTAGCCGGAGGATGATTTGCTGCTCCGTACGCCCACACAAGCAAAATAAAGACGGCCCCTACCTCATTGCAGGAGCCGTCTGATCCATCAGATATGGATAAATGCATCAAAATTCACGTCCCTTGAGCATACCGTGCCAGTAGATCTTCGGCAAACCGTAGGCCTTCAGGGCATACATACTGTATCGTTCCTGAGCCTGATCGAAGGGGAAAGATTCCATAGGCTCTTTATCGTAATCGAACTCGGCGAGAATAAGCTTACCGTAACCCGTTACCAGCGGACAGGAGGTGTAGCCGGAATATTCAACCTCCGGCATTCCGCCCGCCATAACTGTCATCAGGTTTTCAACCAGTGCAGGCGCCTGCTTACGGATGGCGGCGCCGGTTTTAGAGGTAGGCAGGTTGCTGCTGTCACCGCAGGAAAACACATTGGGATATTGGGTATGCTGCATTGTGAACTTATCGACGCTCACCCAACCCTTTTCATCCGCCAGCGGGCTGTTCTTGATGAAGTCCGGAGCACTTTGCGGCGGCGTGACGTGGATCATATCGTAGTCCATTTCCACGCGTTCGCCGGAATCTGTTTTTTCAAATACCGCCACTTTTTCATTGGCCCGTATTTCCACCAGGTTGTGAGAAAACTTGGTGACAATACCATAACGATCGATCACTTTCTGTAAGGAATCCGCGTACTTCGGTACACTGAAGATACCGCCCGCGGCACTGGCAAACACGACCTCGATATCGTGCTCAAGGCCTTGCTGCCGGAAATGGTGCGCCGCCAGATAACAAATCTTCTGCGGCGCCCCTCCGCATTTGATGGCCGTACTGGGTTGGGTGAAAATGGCGCGTCCCTGTCTGAGATTTTTGATATTCTCCCAGGTAGAGGTCACTGTATCGTACTCATAATTGCTGCAGACACCGGTCTCGGGTTTGCCGACACTCTCCTTCAACCCTGGTATTTTATCCCAGTCGAGCTGTATGCCGGCGGCGACAATAAGGTAGTCATAGGTCACCGTATCGCCGCTGCGGAGGGTGACAAGGTTGTTTTCCGGGTCGAAGCTTTCCGCGTAATCTTTTATCCAGGTCGCTCCGCGGGGGATGAAATCCGACTCTTCCCGTTCGGAGACTTCCTTCGGAAAAACCCCGGCGCCGACCAGCGTCCAGATGGGCTGGTAGTAGTGCTTCTCTTTGGGTTCAATAATGGCCACTTCGGGTGGGTTCTTTTTATTGCGCAGTAAAGCAGCGATGCTTATTCCTGCTGTTCCGCCACCGACTATGAGAACTTGGTGATGTGCCATGTTTTATGCTTGATTTTTTATTCAGTAATAAGGAATTTGGCTGTTGGGCCAAACGGGTGTCCGGAAGTGCTTTCTCTTTCTACCGGACAACCTTGTGGGATTGTGTTCTAAGCGACTGCCCGAACTTCTTCAGGAAGGTCATCAGGAATCCGATTGCTACCTGCCGATCGGGATCGCTCGGGGCCCGCAACATGCTCCAGATGCCCATAGACGGATAGCGTTCCTTCCGGGCATTGGTAGCTGCCTGACAAGCCGACATAAAGATCTCGATCAAGGCTTGCGGATCGGGGCCGGTTTCACAGAAGTCATTGATCCCTTCGTCTACTGTATCTGTCAACATAGCCGCCATCCCCGGTAACTGTTTGAGCAATTGCAGCCCCTGTTCCAGTTGTTCAATGGTTTCGGGTTCGGTTAGTTCCCCCAGCAAATGCCCGACGGCGGCAATGCGCCGGGCCGGGTCGATCTGTGACGTCTCCGCCTTCTGCATCAGGTCCTGAACAATCCCGCTGAGCATTTCAAAAACCTCCGGCGCCATTTCCAGCAAGGGAAGCATTTGATCCAGGCGTTCAAGCACCACCGGTTGGGTCAGGCGTTCGGCCAATTGAAGCGCTACGTCGATTCGCTCATCCGGTTTCAGGTCGTTTTCCCGGATACGGGCCATCACGTCCTGCGATACGCCGCCCAGCATTTCGAAAGCTTCCGGCGCCATTTCCAGCAAGGGAAGCATTTGATCCAAACGCTCGAGCATCACCGGCCGGGTAAGGCGTTCGGCCAGCTGCAGGGCTACCTTGATCCGTTCATCCGGTTGCAGATCATCTTCCCGGATGCGTACCATCACATCTTGCGATACGCCACCCAGCATCTCAAATGCCTCCGGCGTCATTTCCATCACCTCAAACAGGCGATCTATTTTTTCAACCATCCGGGGAGCCGTCAGCCGCTCAGCCAGATGCAGGGCGTTGGTCATACGCTCTTCCAAAACGATGCCTTGCTGTTCATTTTGCCGGTAGGTCTCGTCTGCGATATCCGTCGCCATACTCACCAGCCCCGGCCCTTGCTGAAGCAGGCCGGTCAGCCGTTCCACCGCCTCCTCCAAGGTCCCGATACGCTCCAGCAGGTGATCGATCGACTGAAGGGTCTGTTCATCATTCAGCCGCTCTTGCAGTTGCTGTCCGGCAGGGGTCTCTACCCAGGAGGTAGTTTTGCCATTCGTATCCATATCTGAATTTTTATGATCAATGAGAAATAATCCTCAGTTTCAAAGTATGAAGATTCCTTCATGTGTTGAAATGATTTTTCTCATGCCCGGAGGAGAATAATATCACCGCAAAAGGCGGAAACCGTGAATTCGGGAATTCTATCCGCCCTGTCAAAGGAGAGTGGGCAGCAGCTCAACTCCATCTTGTGGATCGCGTCCTAAAAGATATTGCGGAACCGCAGTCTTCGCCGATAGGGAAACACGTCGATGATCTCTCCCCTGCTGAGTACCTTTTGCATCTCCACCCAGAACCTGGGCTCGAAGAGATCACCGTGTTTTTTTAGAAACATCTCGCGAATGTCGGGCCGCCCGATGAGGAAACGGGGGAATTCTTCCGGGAATACATCGTCGGGACCTACAGAATACCAGGGTTCGCCAGAAAGTTCCTCTTCGTAGCTGCGCGCCTCGGGAATCTGGCGGAAATTGTAATCGGTGAGGTAGCCGATCTCATCGTAGTCGTAGAAGACTACCCGGCGCAGTCGCGTCACGCCAAAGTTTTTGAGCAGCATATCCCCGGGGAAGATATTGACGGCAGCCATCTGTTTGATGGCGTTGCCGTATTCATTGATGACTTCTTCGGCTTCTTGCAGCGTGGCGGTTTCCAGATAGAGGTTGAGCGGGATCATCTTTTTCTCGACGTAGAGATGCTGGATCTCCAGTTTCCCGTCCCCGATATGTACTTTGCTGGGCGCCATTTCCTGCAGTTCAGCGATTAAATCATCGGAAAAGCGATCGAGATCGAAGACGAAATTTTCGAACATGTGGCTGTCAGCCATCCGCCCTACCCGATCGTGCATGGAGACGATCTGGTATTTCTGTTTCACCTCTTTTTCGGTGACGTTTTTGGGCGCCGGAAATTTATCTTTGATCACTTTGAAGACCATAGGATAAGAAGGCAGATCGAACACACTCATGACCATACCCTTAATGCCTGGTGCGATGCGAAACTTGTCAACCGAGCGGTCGAGATGGCGAAGGAAGTCCCGGTAAAGTACGGTTTTCCCATGCTTTTCAAAGCCGATGGAATTGTACAATTCTCCCAGGCTCTTGGTAGGCAGGATGGTGCGTAGGAAATCGACCATTTCGCTGGCGATGTCGGTATCCACCAGGAAGTAGGTTCTGTTGTAGCTAAAGATGGAACTCACGTCATTGTATTCCAGCAGGAGTGCATCGATGTAGATGCCCTCGCCGTCATTGAGCAGAGGCAATACGAAAGGGTGGGTTTTATCATCCAGCACCAGGCGGCCGACCAGATAGGCGCCTTTATTTCTATAGAAGACTGATTTGAGCATTTCGATACGCGACTGCCGGGAGAAGCGGCCCCCTCGCAGTAATTTTTTTTCGATCGCATCGGCGACAAAGGAGATATCCCGGTCCAGATCCTCGAAATTTGAATCCCAGATATAGTAACTGAATACCTGCCGCAAAGTAAGGTCAAGGGGATGGGTCAGAAAGAAGGTGTAAAAGATAGGCATGGTGGAGCGAAACTCCCGGTAAGTAGCGGTGGCGTGCACAAACATGAGGTCTTCGTCCACACTTAGCCCTTTATGGCTGTGCCGGAAGACGGAGTTGTAATAGGTTTCGGCGATATTTCGCGTATTGAAATTGGAAATTTCCTCCAGAAACATCTCTTTCATCTGGCGCCATACCTCGCGATCATGCGCGTCTTTTCCCAGAAAGCGGAGTACCTCTCGCGTGGTATCTCCTACCGAGTCGCGATATAGGGAAATGCGTTGACGGGCGTCGTTTTGGATACCTCCCCAATCGCGATGCTCGAAGCGGATCTTGGCCCGTTTGGTTATGCGCTTGAACTGATGATAGTACCTGATGTAAGCATCAAGGATGATGTAGGCGGCATCGTAGGGAATAAGTTTTTCAAACATGGGTCGGATCCGGTATTTTCCGGAATTTACGATAAAAGTAGTGCAGGTGAGTAATCGGAACAGAAAATTTCTACCCTCTACCCTCTACCTCCTATACAACTTATCCGGCGGAGAAATAAAGACGCCCATGCGCAGGTACGGGGCGTTAGCGGGCCGGAACTCGTAAGAGGGCGCGCCGGGGATTTGTGCGTCGAATTGGGTGGGCAGGTTGACCTGGAAGCCGGCTTTGATGTTCATCCAGATCCAGGGCACGATTTGACGTTCAAGGCTGGCGCCGAAGAGCAATTCGGAATGCCGCAGATGAAAAACGGATTCGGTAGCGGAGCGCCGGTTGCCGATATCGATAGAATAGGCCCGGCTGTTGAATTCGTAGCCAAAGAGCAGGATACTCTTGTTATTGATATTGTATCGCCCGTTGACATAAGCGGGAAAGACGGTTTCCAAACCCCATTTGCTGTTAAAGTTTCGGTTGTAGAAAAAGGCGGGCAATACGATGGTTCGTCGGAAGTTCTTGCTAAAAGCCAGTCCGAAGCCATACTCGAAATCCTTGTTCTTCTTGATACCGTAAGCAATGGTAGCCTGATATGCTGCGTAGCGGTCACGAAAAGACATGATACCGGTGTAGTCACCATTGGAGGCATAACGGAAGCGAACACCCAGGTAATGCCGCTCGTCCAGGGGTTTCATCGCGTAGAGGTTGAGAGAGGTATGTTTGAGGTACCGCGTATCGATATCTCTGAATACATCGCTGAAGTGAAGGGTAGCCAGGGAGGAAACACCCGCATCGGGAATCGTGGCGAAGGTATAGGTTTCAGGTTGATAATTGAATCCCGCCAGGACTTTGAGGCCTGGCTTCAGCAGCAACGGCACTTTCACCTTTACTATAATCGACTCCAGGGACTGCAACTGCCCTGCTCGCTCTTGGAACTGGCTTTGTTCCGGCCGTATCATCCCCCCGTTTAAAAAATTGTAGGCAATATCGATCCCCCGGCTTCTGGACTTATTCAAAATGCCCGGCGTGCAGAAGGTCTGGGAAAGGCATTGCTCCGACGAGCTTGTGTCCACCACCTGGAAAAGAGGTGACTCTTGCGCCGCCAGCGTCAGAAAGACTGGGAAGAGGAAAAGCGTAAAAACTGCTCTCATACTATTCAGTCGCTTTTTCGGTTCTTGCTACAAAGATGCGCATCAATACATCCGGGTTCGATGGGTTTTGAAAAATTACCGCCGACACGCTCTGTTACAACGACGGCAAAGCACCCGGTTATTACTTAAGAGGGGAGAAAATCACTTAAGTCACATTCAACTTACAATTATGAGGGGTAAATCGTTCCAAAATCCACCAAGCGACTGAAAGAGGATAGGAAGATGCACAGTTTTGTAAGTTAGTGTTCTGTCTCTTGTAGTTCTTGCCTTACTTCTGCTTCTTCTGTTCTGTGCTGCAGTTCTTCCTCTACCGCTACCTTTTTCATTTCCACTTCAAACCAGGCGGTCAGCTCCTCGCGCTGTGCCTCGGTGAGGTCGGCCTCGCTATGTATCCAGGTGTAGGATGGAAGCGGCATGTGACCTTCCTCGACTTCTTCAATTGCCTCCTCCAGCTTATGGGCGCGTTTTTCGGCATCATAAGTCGCCCAGATGGAAAGGTTGAAGTGTTCCCGACCTTCGTCGATATGCCCCTTGATCCACCAGCCCACCGGTTGAACGTAGGTATACCAGGGGTACTCTGTTTCGTGGGAATGGCAATCGTAGCAGGCGTCCTTGATCAACATGCCCAATTCCGTCGGGGGAGCAGCCAGATAAAGAAAATCTTCTTCCGGGTTAGTCTCCGGATTCGTCTTCTCGATTTGAAAGAATTGAATAATCACCAAAACGGCCAGCAGGCCGAAGAGTATCCTTTGCACTGTTTTTGACATCTTGAAGTATTTTTCTTCGTTCAAAGAAAACAATTAAAAGGAAGATCTACAAGGAGAATTATCCGGTATCAAAAACAAAATGGCCGGGATTAGTGCCTCCGGCACTAAATGCCCGGCCATCAGAAAGATGATTTTTTTTGACAACTCCGCTGAATATCATTCTTTTAGCGCGGAGGCAGGAACTTCACTCACTTCGCCGCGTCCCGGATAGTCATTCTTCAGCGCAAACCGGATAGCATTGAGCACTTCGTCCAGAGGAGGCCGGGCGAAGGGCATCGTTTGTATATTAGAAGCAAAAAGCATGCCGTTGGGACGAATGATAAATAATCCCGGTTCGGAAAAATAATCCGCCTCTTTATCCTTTATTGCTTTTGAAACATAAAGCCCCCAAGCCTCTTTTGCTATATCCAGCGGCAATCCGTAGGCAACGGGAATGTGTTCCAATCCCCAATCTTCTACAGTCTGTCGGCCGCGCTCTTCGGTATCACTGCTCACTGCCGTCACACTGACGCCCAGCGATTCGAATTCGTCCATCTTCTTATCCCAGGCTTTCAATTGTTGTTGACAGACCGGGCAGTGCCAGCCACGGTAAAACAACAGAATGTGAAAGTTTTCGGTCTCGTCCAGAGCTTTCCGCAGATCAAAACGGCTGCCATCCGTCATCGGCAACTGCAGTTGGGGAACGGCCGTTCTGGGAAAAATGCGCTTGTCGTTCATGTGTATGGCTATTTTCTGTTCGTAAATACACCTCTCCTAACCAGCTTACTTCTATCGATGTTTAGCCATCATCTACATCCCTCACTCCAGTGTCCCCGCCGGGACAATACGCCCCACATCATCAGCCTCCTGACTTCCCTTCTTTCCGCCCCCGGCCTCCTTCGCCGGTACGGGTAAAATTTCCGACTTCCGCCTTCCTCACTCCTCCCCCATACTGCCATTAATATAGTAAGCCCCCCGGATGGCAATCCGCTGTCCTTCCTCTAACTGTAATCCCCGGATCTCCAGATAATCCTCTCCGGTTTTACCTAGAGTGACAGGTCTTTTGCGAAAGCCTTTGCCCTTTTCTACAAAGACGAAGGCCTCGTCCCCTTCGCGCACTACAGCGGAGGTGGGAACAGTCCGAACCTCCTCCCGGTCGATGAAGATATGAGCGTGGACGAATGCACCGGGCGTCACCTGCGCCGATTCGTCCAGGAAGTGGCTGTGCACCAGTGCTGTTTTGGTTTCTATATCGATCATCTTGCCGATGAGGTAAATCTCGGCGGGCAGGATTTCTTCGCGACCGGGCAAACGGGCCTCTACGCGCTGCCCTTTACGCAGCCTGTTCAAATCTTTGGCATACACCCGCAATTCGAGATGAATATGCTGATCGTCCAACATTTGGTACAGCATATCAGAGGACCCGACCAGCATACCGGTATTGACCAGCACCTTGTCCATATACCCGCTGACCGGAGCCCGGAGGACGATGCGCGATTGGATTTCTCCTTTCTTTTCCAGCTTATCGGTATCGATGCCGATAAGATCCAATTCCGCCTTGATACCGCGGTAACGAGCCAATTGCATCTCATAGGCAGCTTTGGCCTTTTCGAGTTCGCGCTGGGAAGTCGCCTCCGAACCGGCCAACGTATCCTTGCGTTGATAATCACTTTTGAGGGCGTCCAGTTGGCTGGTCACTTCCAGGAATTCACGCTGCAAGCGCACCAGGCTGGGATGGGTAATGGTAGTCAATACAGCTCCTTTACGAACGTATTCCCCCGGAAGATGCTTGACTTTTTCTACAAAACCCTCCACTGGTGAATAGATAGAAATCCGGTTGCTGGGCGGCACATCGACCATGCCCGTGCACTCAATGTAATTGGACAGGGTTCGCATCTGCGGCCGGCCGAGTTGTACGCCTGCCAGATTCATTTGTTCTTTGGAAAGGACAATAATCTCTTCGGTCATCGCGGCGGGAATGGCTTTGGGTTGAGCCTGTTCTTCTGAGGAGGATGTTTCATTTTGCTGGCAGGTGGTCAACCCGGTAATCAGCGTGAGGATGAGGATTGCAATTCGATGATTCATTATGTTGGAAGTTTTTCTTTTAAAAATTAGATGGCGGTTCGATTGACGGGGTGACTGCGAGTCACCCCGTGAATAATCCCGCGACTATTCCGTGAGGAAATTATAATCCAGCACGGCAGTGTTGTACTGGCGGATCAGCACCAGGTAGTCCAGCTCGCTTTGCAGGGCGGCGTCGAGGCTCTGCACGTAGCGGAAGTAATCCACTTCTCCGGCTTCCAGCTGCAGTTGCGCCAGGCGTCGCAGGCTAGCGGCCTGATCCTGGAGAGCGGCGCCCTGTTCTTCCAGGAGTTGCTGCAGCAAGGCCACTTCTTGTGTTGCCTGTTCCCGGCGCTGTTCCAGTTGACGTTCCTGCCATTGCAGCTGGTTGGCGGCAATGACTTCCTGCAGCCTACGCTGTTCCACTTGAGCGCGCTGCGAGCGGGTGAAGATGGGCAGCGACAGGCCAACGACTCCTCCCTGAAAAGCGTAATCGGGGCGGATGCTCTGATTGAAATACCCCAGGGAGAGCTCCGGAGCGGTCTGCTTATCGGCCAGCACTGTTTCCTCCCGGGCCACCGCCACGCGCTGCGCCGCCGGAGCGATCAGCGCGGTATCGACCGTTTCAACGAAGCTGGGCGCCGGGAGTGGCGGCGGCGCGTCGGCCGGCGCACTAAAATTTCCGCTGAGATAGGCCTGGCGCAACAGGTTGCGATAAGCTTGTTGTTCCTGCACCCTGGCTTCCGAGAGGGCGCGCTGCACCCGTGTTTGCTGGTTTTCAGTCAGTGTGCGTTCCAGGGCGCTGATAGCACCGGTCTGCTGTTGCAGCCGGGCCCGTTGGTACACTTCAGCGTAGAGATTGAGCTGCTCCTGCAACAGACTGACCCGCTGGCCGGTTGCCACCCACTCGTACCAGGCGCGCCGGACCTGGTAGGTAATCTGCCGGTTCAGCAGGGTCCGTTCGTGCTGGTTGAGCAATACATTGGCCCGGGCCAGCTCCTTGCCTTGCCGCTTGACCGCCAGATTGCCCAGTGACTGAACGACCGATGCGTTATAATCCACCAGGCTCGTGTTGATCTGTCCGAATTGAACCTGGAGCTCGGCGGGCGGCGTGCGGCGAGCCTGGTCGATACCCAGCTCGGCCACCTGTATCTGCAGTGCCGCATTCTGCAGTACCGGGTGTGCCTGAAGAGCGTGTTGAACAGCCGAATCCACTTGAAGAACCGGCTCCTGAGACTGTCCCCAAAGCGGCAGTCCGAAAAGCAACAATAACGCTACCAGTCCGCCATTCCTATTCCCCTTTGAGCTGTCCGTAATCCGGTTGACGAGGTAATAAAGTGTCGGTAATAAGACTAGAGTGAGCAGGGTGGCGGTGACCAGCCCGCCTATCACTACTGTCGCCAGCGGTTTTTGTACTTCAGCGCCGTTAGAGGTAGAAAGGGCCATAGGCAGAAAACCCATCGCGGCTACCGTAGCAGTCATCAGCACCGGCCGCAGACGGTGGCTGCCGCCCTCAATAATCAGCTTCTTTAGATCTTCAATGCCTTCCTCATAGCGCAGTTGATTGAAGTGACTAATCAGTACGATGCCGTTGAGCACCGCCACACCGAAGAGCGCGATAAAGCCGACACCAGCCGAAATACTGAAAGGCATATCCCTGATCCATAGCGCGATCACCCCACCGATAGCCGCCATCGGAACGGCGGTGAATATCAAAAGGGCGTATTTTAACTTGCCAAAAGTGAAGTACAGGAGAATAAAGATCAGCCCCAGTGCCGTTGGCACCGCGATGGCCAGTCTACGCTGCGCTTTTTCCAAGTTCTCAAAATCGCCCCCGTAATTGATGGAATAACCCGCCGGAAGGTTCAGGTCATCTGCCAGCATTTGCTGAATATCAGCGACCAGGCTGGCGATATCCCGGTTCCGGACGTTAATCCCGATATTGATCCGGCGGCGGGTATCTTCCCGGGAAATCTGCATCGGCCCTTCGGTATAGTGGGCCGTCGCTACTTCTCCGAGCGGGATAACCCGCTCATCGTTCAGGTGTACGAAAAGACGGTCCAGATCCAGTTCGTTGCGGTACTGATCTTCCAGGCGAAGCACCAGGTCAAACTTGCGTTCGTTTTCGAAAACGACACCGGCCCTCTCCCCTGCGTAGGCCGTACGTACCAGCGTATTCAGTTTTTCAATACTCAACCCGTACTCAGCGATCTTCCGCCGGTCGAAATCGACCACCAACTGAGGCAACCCCTCCGTTTGTTCCACGCGCACGTCGCCCGCCCCCGGTATATCTGTGATCATCGCTGCCGCGCGGTCCGCCAGCGCTTTGAGCGTATCGGTGTTTTCACCAAAAATTTTAACCGCGATATCTGTTTTCACCCCAGTCATCAGTTCGTTGAAACGCAGCTGAATCGGCTGGGTAAATTCAAAGGAAGCTCCGGCGATAACCGATAGTTCCTCTTTCATCAGTTCAACGAGTCCTTCCCGTGTACCGGCGCTGGTCCAGCCATCTTTTTCATCGAGAATGATCATAATATCTGCCTCTTCCACCGCCATGGGATCGGTAGGCACTTCGGCCGTACCTATTTTGGAGACGACATGGCGTATCTCCGGGAAGTTATCCAGTAAGATGCGTTCCGCCTTCGTCGAGGTGCGAATGCTCTCATCCAGGCTACTTCCCGGCTGAATGGTCATCTGCATGGCCAGATCCCCCTCTTCCAGTGTCGGGATGAATTCAGCGCCCAGGGTTCGAAACAGCAAGTAGGCGCCCACCAGTACAGTAAGCGCCAGGCCCAGCACCATGTAGGGCATACGAAGCGCATAGTTCAGCGTGGGCCGGTAGAGACTTTTCAGAAAATTGATGAACTTATCCGAGAAGTTCTCATCGTCTTTGATTTTGTTGGGCAAAATAAGGGCCGACATCATGGGCACGTAAGTCAGAGACAGGATCAAGGCCCCCAGAACGACAAAGCTGAAAGTCAGGGCCATCGGCCGGAACATCTTGCCTTCTACGCCAGTCAGCGTCATGATAGGAATGAATACTACCAGGATTATAAAAACCCCAAACACGGCCGATTGGAAAAGGCGGGAGGAGGCGCCGATGATCACCTCATCCATGCGCTCTTGTGAAAGGCGCTCCCCAAGATGCTGGCCCACCAGAGCTGCCAGCAACCCCTCCACGACGATCACCGCCCCGTCGACCACAATGCCAAAATCGATGGCACCCAGCGACATCAGGTTGGCGCTCACGCCTACCTGATTCATCAGAATCAGGGCGAAAAGCATGGCCAGCGGGATGATGGAAGCCACGATGAGCCCGGCCCGCAGGTTGCCCAGCATGAGAAAGAGGACGACGACAACAATCAGGCCACCTTCCAACAGGTTTGTTTCGATGGTATGGGTCGTGTCGGCTACCAGGTCAGAGCGATCCAGATAGGCGTACAAGCGCACGCCCTCAGGAAGAGATTTGCGTACCTCTTCGACACGCTGGTGCACGTTTTGAATCGCCTGCGAGGAATTGGCCCCCTTGAGCATCAAGGTGATGCCGCCGACGGTTTCCCCTTTACCGTCCATCGTCATGGCGCCGAAGCGCTTGGGGTGACCGAGGTGAATTTTCCCAACATCCTTAACCAGAACGGGGATATTGTTGCGAACAGTAACGACGATATTGCCGATGTCCTCCATATTATCGACCACGCCCTCGGTTCTTATATAAAATGCATTAGGGCCTCTTTCAATATAACTGCCGCCGCTGTTCTGGTTATTTCTCGCTAATGCCTCAAAGACATCCTCGATAGCGACATCGTAACTTTGCAGCTGAACGGGATCGAGTGCGATCTCGTACTGCTTGAGATAACCACCGAAACTGCTGATTTCGATGATACCTTCTATTCCCGCCAGTTGCCGCTTAACGATCCAGTCTTGTATCGTTCGCAGCCGCATGGCGTCGTATTCATGCTCGTACCCCGGCTCTACCTGTAATACGTACTGATAAATTTCGCCCAGGCCGGTGGTAATAGGCATCATCTCCGGCTTACCCAGACCGGCGGGGATTTCCTGCTCGGCCATCGAAATTTGTTCCTTGACAAATTGGCGCGCATCCAGCATCGGCACCTGACCTTCAAAAACGACCGTAACAACGGAAAGACCGAAGCGGGAAATCGAGCGGATCTTTATAACATTGGGAATATTAGCCATCGCCACCTCCACAGGGTAGGTGATAAACTGCTCCACCTCCTGCGGCGCCAGCGATTGCGAAACGGTGACGATCTGCACCTGGTTACTGGTAATATCCGGCACGGCATCAATCGGCAATTGCCGAAGCGAATAGATACCGCCGCCGATCAGCACCAGCACAAGCAGGCCTATGATAAGTTTATTCTTTACAGAAAATCGAATGATTGATTCAATCATGGGTTGTCTATCTAACTTTTAAGAAACGGAATAGGGTCATGAACCAACGGGATGGTTCAAAACCAAAAAGTTTTATTCGGAGGTATAGATTATCCCATGATCGGCGGGTGGAAAATGCCGCCGGAAAAGTTGCTGAAGCTTAGCGCAGCGTAAAAAAACTGGTGAACGATGCGGGTACAGATTCCGTCAAGACGAGGCAGTCCGGGATAGGTATCTACCGTATAGTGTTGCGAATTATTAACCGTGTGAAAGGGAAGGTCACCGTGCTCATGGCCGGGAAACTGTTGGTGTTCATCCTGCGCGATGAAGTGAATCTCTAAAAATTGTACCAGGGAAAGTTGTTCACCGCTAAACCGCCAATCAGCCTGATGCTGACGGTAGTGCTCCACGACATTGCCCACTTTAACCAACTGGCTAAAGTCAGTGCGGGGGAAAAGACTTCCCACCAACATGTAAAGGGCCATTGTGAGCGCTACTGGTTTCATTTTTCTAATTGATCTACGGGTGAAGATATGGATTCATTTCTCTTATAAACGGAAGTGGGATTGCCGAGACGGTGTGTTCGACAATCCTTCTTCCTCTGAATCAACCTCTATTGAGAATTGATTTGTTCAATACACTTAAGAAATCTCCTTCTTCACCAGGTAGAAGTCGATTTTCTCCAGTCCGCCGTTGGCCTGCAGGCGTTCGTTCATTTCCTCCAGGGTCTTGGGCGGCGGTACGATAGCTTTGTCGCCGCGCTTCCAGTTGACCGGCAGGGCTACTTTCTTTTCGTCAGCCGTTTGCAGGGCGACGAGGATGCGCTTGATCTCTTCCATATTCCGGCCGATGTTCAGCGGATAGTAGAGAATCAGGCGAATGATGCCCTTAGGATCGATGAAGAACACCGCGCGTACGGCAGCCGTCGTAGCCTCACCCGGGTGGATCATGCCGTACTTTTCCGACACCTTCATGTCCAGGTCGGCAATAATCGGGAAATCCATATATACGCCGGTATTTTCCCGTACGTTGTTCACCCAGGCCAGGTGGGAGTGAATGCTGTCGATACTCAGGCCGATCAGCTTGGTATTGAGATTTTCGAAAAATTCTTTTTCTTCAGCAAAGGCCGACAGCTCAGTGGTACACACCGGCGTGAAATCGGCCGGGTGGGAAAAGAGGACTACCCAGCTGTCTTTATTGAACTTTGAAAACTGAATAGGACCGGCGGTGGTATCGGCTTTAAAGTCCGGCGCTTTCTCACCTATACGGGGCATCGGTTGGATATTTACTGCTTGTTCTTCCATTATAATTTATTGATTTTTTTATTAAGCAATTTCTGGAAACAAATGTACCCCTTATCAACCGCCCTGTCAGTAATCTACATCACCGGCTGCCTTGATTTTTGTCAGCTCCAAGCCATATGAACACCGCTCCGGCCGGCCCGTTGCCATAAGTGTAAGCAAAAACACAAGTCATGAAAGCCCTGCAGGCAAAACAAAAAGGCTACCAAAGCCTGGAAATGGAAGACCTGGAAAATCCCCACCCGGAGCGGGATGAACTCCTCATCCGCACCCGTGCGGCTTCCATTAATCCCATCGACTGGAAAATACTGGAGGGAGGAATGTTCGACTGGCCCATCGTGCCCGGAGCCGATGGAGCCGGCGTGGTTGAAGCTGTCGGCGAGGAGGTTGAAGACTACAATCCCGGCGATGAAGTGATGGCCTTCCTGGGCGGCAGCCGCCACGGCACCCATGCCGAATATTTCACTATCCCACGGAAAGGTGTAGCCCATAAACCCAACACCATCCCCTTCGAGCTGGCCGCCGCCCTGCCCGTGGTAGCCCTCACCGCCTGGCAATCGCTTTTTGATGTTGCCGACCTGGAAGCCGGTCAACGCGTGCTTATCCACGCTGCCGCAGGCGGCGTCGGCCATATCGCGGTACAGCTCGCCAAATGGAGAGGCGCCGAGGTCTTCGGCACCGCTTCGGCGCAAAATCGCGATTACCTCAAAAAAATCGGCTGCGATCATTTTATCAATTACCGTGAACAGGATTTCGAGAAGGAAATCGATCAGGTCGATGTGGTGCTCGCTACCATCGGCGGCGATACATTGAAAAAATCACTTAACATCTTATCTGAGGACGGTATTCTCGTCGCCATCACCGGCCGTGACCTGACCGACTCCGACGAACGCGCCGAACCTTTCCTCGCCGAACAAAATCCCCGCCAGCTTAACAAGATCGGCCAGATGGTCGCGCAGGGCACGATCAAGCCGTATGTTCAAAAAACCTATGACTGGGGAAGTTTTATGGAAGCCTACAGGACGAGTGCAAACGGGCACGTACGGGGAAAGGTGGTATTGCAGTGGTGATTGAAACAAAAATTATCGTGCACATATCACATGGGAAATCGCTGCGATTCAGCTCACCCCGCATACAAATCCTGAATCGCTTCTCTGATTTGTTTGGGGGTCCGGTCGAATGTTATTTGAGCATTTTTGATGGTGTACACCGACATATTTTTCACACGTCCCTTCGGTTGGTATCTGCCCAGCTTTTCTACCTGCTTTTTCATTTTGTCGGATAGCTGCTTTTTCAAGCGGAAATCGAAAATGAGGGCGTGGCCGAATTTCCGGGTGGCCGACTCCAGACGGGAGGCGGAATTCACGACATCCCCCAGGAGGGTGTAGTCTTTCTTGATAGCGGAGCCGATATTCCCTTTGACAATACTGCCGGCCGAGAGGCCGATGCCTGCGTACAGAAGCTTCAACTGAGGCGCCTGAGCCTTTTTTCTTTGCGCCACCAACTGCTCGATAATAGAAACGGAGGCCCGGACCGCCGCGTCCGCCTGATCATACGGAAAGGAGGCCATAAAACCATCACCGATCAGTTTTTCGATCGTACCGCCGGAGCGATAAATAGCTTGAGAGGAAATATCAAAGTAGGTATCGAGCAGGATTTTCATCTCGTCCAGCTCGAGGATTTCGGCAAAAGAGGTGGAGCCGATCATATCGCAAAACAGCACGACTTTTCGTTCACGTTGAAAGCCCCAATCCAATGGATCCTGACCCGACTGAATACCTCTTAGTACCTCTTCCGGCACGTATTTCTCCAACGTAAAATGCGTACGCGAAAGGGTGTCCAGCAGCTTGCGAATGGGCGTTATCAGCGGATCGGTGTTCTTGTCCAGATCAACCGTTTTCATCTTCCAGCTCGCGTAGTTGCGCTGTGGGATGTTGTACTCTATATTCAGGATGTGAATATTGGCGTGGCGGGGATCTGTTTTAATGCTGTTCAGGCAATTGTCCACGGCTTTTTCTTCCCCTTCCAGAATCTGATAAAAAATGCCTTTGAAGCAAAAGAGTACGCCGGTGAGATTATGCTTCAGGTTGTTTCTGGCCGACACCTCGGCAATCTCCATGATCTCGCGTGCGGTCAGGACTCTGGCAAAGTTACTGATATAGGTCACCCGTTTCATTCTGCTAATATAAGGTTATCCAACCGGGTAATTCAACACCAAGTTACTCCACAATCCACCGATACAAAAGTTGAAGCGGAATACTGAGCTTCGCAAACCACTAAAACCCTTACTAGCTATACCGTGTGTTGTGCCGTCGTAAATTTCATTTCTTAGAAAATGGCCTCCAACTTTCAAGACGGGTCGGTCATTTCGGTTAACGCCGACCTAAGTTCTTTGACATGGATGCAAATACACTTCAAGGGGGATTTCAAGTAGTTCGAGGATTTGTACTTGAATATCCTTCAGCGGCTCTACCTGGTAGGTAGGGTCTTTGCCTTGTTCTTGAATAATAAAGAGTTGAAGGTCTTTAAATGCTTGAAGCAATCGGTAAGTGGTAGGATTCTCCACTTTCTGTCCCGGGCTGTATGGGATTAAATTAACCATGTAGCCCTTCGAGTGGTCCAAGGCTTTTCGGACCTTGTATTGGATTACAGCTGAAAACTTCAAAGCCAGTACTGATAATCGAATTAGGTTTTCAATACGATTTTCCTTACTCAGGAAAACAGGCATCAGTCGGGTCACTTTTTTGAGTAACTGATGAAAATTCTGCTCAATGCGATACTGTCGACGATAAATTGTCACAACTTGTTCTGCCTCAAGTCTCGAGGCTGGGGAGTTTGTAGCGTATACCCGCCAGCCCATCTGCTCTAGCGCCTGTTCCAACTTAGTCGTTTCAATGCTCATGCGGCATTTAGCGATTTCTCGGTTTCGCTTGGGATCGTAAACCAATTCATAATCTGGAGTGATGTATTTTTTTACCTTACGCCGCTTGAGCACTTTATTGACGAAGGTTCTGGCTTCCTGTACCGTGGAGAATATTTTGCGACCTTGCTTGGGCAGAAAACGCTCCAGGATTTCTTTCTGAGCTTTCTTAATTCGTTTCTTCAGACTAGCAGATTGACGTTGGGCCAGTTGTACCGATTTGACTAGAATATGCCGCTGAGTCCATTGATGTCCTACAGCCGGCTCCCGGCATTTCACCTCAGGTAATTCATACACTTGAGCAATGAGCTGATCGTCCTTATAGACCGGTCGAATGGCTTGCTGATCTTGTTGAGCCAAATGGATGGCCTCTTCTAATTGCTCCTTATCAAATTGCGTCTTGCTCAACGGGGACAGATAGGCGTTACCTGTTTGATCCAGATAGGCAAAATTCTTTTTGTTGCCCAATTTGGTATCGCCCACGTATAAAAGCCCCTGGGAGGGGAGCTGTTCTTGTGCCTGTTTGATGACGGGGATGTACAATTGATCATCCGCTCGATGACCGGGAAAACTACAACTGGCTATCGGTATAGCCCACGGATCAAGGCTGGCTAGCATTACCTTAAGCTGAGCCAGAGCTGAGCCTCCTTTTTTGCTGTGACCAATTTGAAACAACCCTTCAGGCGTTCGATAACTGCTCACATTTGTAGCATCAAGACGGACCGTTTCTTGCCTTAAATCAAATACCTGAACGATATGACGGTGTTGCTCAGCTTCATAGGCCAGCCACTCCTCGTGCCGGTCCATTAGTTCCAATATCGTTCCCAAATAATCATCCGAAAGATGACATGGTTGCAGCTCAGGTTCCTCACATACCCAGCGTAGGACCTCTAAACTCCTTTTTACCCACGGTTCGACGCTGCTTAGACGATGATCCATCTGTGAAAGAATGTACATCAACCAAATTTGTATCGTTTTACCTACACTGGGACCTTGACGGTGAGGATGAGTCTCTAAATGTTGATCAATTAACTCAGCTAAATGGCTGCGATCAAGTATTTCTGCCAATAAAGGAAGATCTCCAGTCGAAGAAGATTTAATTTGCATCCGTTTTTGTCAAAGAACTTATAGATTTTTTCGACTCCCGTCAAGTTGAGAAAAAGTCGGGTTGGTGTTAACCGAAATGACCGACGGGTAGTCCGTCTTCATCGTAATTTCTTCGTATAACTTTTGATGAATGCTAAATTTGTTGAGCAAGTTTTCATCGCTCTGAAAAGCTTCTGTAAGGCTTAGGGCACTTTGCATCAATTCATAAACCTCGTAGTTTTCAACGACAATTTTCTCCTCGTACCTTTCCACAATATTAACAGTGGGATAGAGTAAATCTATGTCAGTTTCTTCGATAGAATCGGGTAAAATAAAATATATCCCGGCAATAATCAGAACAAAAAATACCGGTATCAATAAAATCAGACCTGTTAATTTAATTATTCTTCGAAGCATTCTATTTTCCTTTAAGTTTGTATATGGTAGCTAATGTCCAGCGCCGGCGACGTAGCCGGCTCTTGCCGGCTATGGTCGCTGGCGCGATGTTAGCGGCCGGCCCATTCTACCAGCTTCTCTTCAATCCATTGTTTTATCTCTTCGTATTCGCTTTTCCCATTCGCTATATTTATCACAAACTCATACTTCTCTTCTTCCGTCGCTCTGACATCTTTTTGATTTTTCCGTAAAAGTATCCTCATCGACACATACCCGGTTCTTTTATTCCCGTCTATGAAAGGATGATTTTTCACCAGGCTTAAAAGCACCGACCTTCGATTTACCACTGAACCCGCTATTTCTTATACACGCTGTTGTACAAAACCTAAAGGTAACTGAAGCGGGCACCTAAGCAGCCGGTTCGTTACCTTTAGCCTTATTTCATATTCTAAACATCAAGATGATGAAAAAAAACGGTAATTGAAAGAGCCTGT
>Ga0209949_1000117_pt1 | contig 46079 bp, 26 predicted proteins | sample SalPonC_black_MG_FD_185711 | JGI IMG/M metagenome (GOLD analysis project Ga0209949, IMG submission 185711) | Salt pond soil microbial communities from South San Francisco under conditions of wetland restoration - Salt Pond MetaG... | ecosystem: Environmental > Aquatic > Marine > Intertidal zone... | reverse complement strand
AAACCACCACTGAATCGAGAATATTACCATCGATTGTACCGAAAAGACGAGCACTAATAGGTTCGATATATGAATTTAGATCTGAAGGCTCTCTCGTATCGTTACATGCAGTAGTGAAACCGATAACAAATATCAAGGCAATCAGTCTCATTAGCATTTTTATTTGCTGTAACCTAAACATATTAATATGTGTTTTCAATAAAGTCATTGGAATATAGGGATTTATTATTGGTTTGCCCTCTTATTATCCGGAAAATTTACAGCTCAGTTTAAAAATTGATTCATAAGTAAATATCTAAGTATGATCGAGAAGTGGCTTACAATTATCGCCGGTATAATTTATACATTTGGTCATCAGTATATCTGCGTGCATATTTCGGTGCCTTCCAAGACAGAATTTCAATACGCTCCTAAACAAAACTGACTAGTACGTGAAGGTTCCTTTGGAGGGAACAAACAACCTTTGGTTAATTCCGCTTTCATAAGCTTAAACTGGCGCAATAGGTATAACTATTCTCCTTTCTTACGCCTTGATTTGAACAAAATAATCTGCATCTTTCCCATACTTATTTAGTCGTAATGGCATTCGCAAACTCAACTCACCCATTGTACCCATGAAAACACTTCAGCCTAATTCCCTCATTTACTCGAATCAAGAATTCAATACAACTCTCCGAAGGCCTTCTATTTCTCCCCGACAAAAGCAGCCTTCTACATGATCATTCACTAATCCCATGGCTTGCATAAAAGCATAAGCTGTGGTGGGACCAATAAACTTCCAGCCTCTTTTTTTAAGTGCCTGACTCAATCGATGAGAATTTGGGCTCTTCGTTAATTGCCCCAACTGCTGATACGTGAATTCGTAGGGCCGCTCTTCTTCGGAAGGTTCAAAACTCCAAAAGAATGCAGATAGGGATCCCACTTCATCTATAAGTTCGCAAGCTCTCTGAGCATTATTAATCGCGCTTTTTATTTTACCTTCATGCCGAATAATGCCTTTGTTTTGCATCAAACGCCGAATATCAGCATCATCAAAACGGGCTAGGCGCTCGACTTCAAAATTGGCAAAAGCTTCACGGAAATTTTCCCGTTTGCGCAAGATGGTCAACCAACTCAATCCCGCTTGAAATCCTTCCAGGCAAATTTTCTCGAACAATCGCCTGTCGTCTTTAACGGGTCTACCCCATTCCTCATCGTGGTACCTTATGTAATCCTCATGCCCCTGGTGCCAGGCACAGCGCGATTTGCCATCTGGGTCCGTTCTAATGCCTTTTGTATTCATCTGCTATGTGTTAGTGGACCTTCAAGTTCCCAAAACAATAATTTCTATCCAAAAGATAATCAATTTCCTGGAGCCCTCGACAGGCAAAGATATACAACTACGGCCTACTCTATTCTATTGCGTGAGGGATAGAAGCGGCAGGCAGGGAGCTGGGCGGCAAGCAGCTCTAAGGCGAGGAAGTGACCATTGGAAACTCTACGCAGCCATAGAGATGCAGACGCACAGCTTCCTGACTATGAGCGGATAGCCCGGCCGCAGGCCGAAGGACAAGGACACGCCAAAAAAATAGAAGTTATATTATTTAGTGCCTGCTTCGTCATTATCGATAAGAATCCGATAGGTCTGCAGCATCACCAGCAGCCCAATCAAAAGCATTGCAATAAAAATAAAAGTGGGACCCGGAAATAAAGCAGCCAGGCCAAGGGTGGCTAAAGCACCTATAAAAACAAGAACAGAGACAGACATTAAATTCATATGTATAAGACATTAAAATACGGGAAAAGTTCATTATTCAAGCTGAATTCTCTGGCGTTCCTGTAGACTATTATTGCCTATGTAAAGTCTATAACATACCTTAGATTCAGTTTGAGAATCAGATCTATGATAACAAAATCATTCTTCTCCATATGGATGGCGGCATCAAAGGCTTTGCTTTTATTTTTTGTTGGAGTATTGAGCTTGCAAATATCAACGGCGCAAGAGGTAACCATTGTTTCGAAACGATCTAAAGAGCCCATTGAGTTTGCTGAAATCATTCACAGGGGAAGCAATGAATCCTGGCTCACCAATACAAATGGAGTGGCTCAAATCACTTCACTCGACTCGGCCTCTACATTGCAGGTTCGGGCAATCGGATATAAACCTGTCACTTTATCTTACCAAAAACTTAAGCGCGCGCAGTTTCGCCTGGCCATGGAGCCGTCTCAATTGAATCTGGAGGAGGTTGTTGTTTCTGCTACGCGGTTTCGTGATAAAAAAAGCGAGGTATCTACGCCCATCATAACCATCTCCCAATCCGACAACCTACTGGAGAACCCGCAAACAGCTGCGGATCTCCTTGAGACTAGCGGGAAGGTCTTTATCCAAAAAAGCCAGCAAGGAGGAGGCAGTCCCATGATTCGCGGTTTTGCTACAAACCGTTTGATATACACCGTAGACGGAGTGCGAATGAATACGGCCATATTTAGAAGTGGAAATATCCAAAATGTCATAAATATAGATCCGTTTGCCCTCGAATCAACTGAGGTTATCTTCGGTCCGGGGTCTGTCATGTACGGAAGCGATGCTATAGGGGGCGTCATGAGCTTCCAGACTATAAAGCCGAGCTTTTCTGAGAGAGATGCGATAGAGTTTGAGGGCAGTTTATTTGGACGCTTTTCTTCAGCTAGCAATGAGCGAACCGGTCATCTAGATATACAGATAAAGGGTGAGAAGTGGGCAAGCGTTACCAGCATTAGCACCTGGGATTACGACCACTTAAGGCAAGGTAGAAATGGTCCAGAGGACTACCTGAAAACTGCATTTATACGCCGAACAGACGATCGCGATGTAGTGGTCGAGCAGGATAATCCCCTACTGCAGATACCTTCGGCCTATTCGCAAGTCAATGTGATGCAGAAATTGCGATACAAACCTCATATTAATTGGGACTTTACTTATGGATTTCATTATTCATCGACCTCCTCGTTTGGGCGATATGACCGACATAATCGCATGCAAGATGGACAATTCCGATATGCCGAGTGGAAATACGGCCCTCAAAAATGGCTCATGAATCATTTAGAAATAAATTACACCGGCCGTTCAAGGTGGTATGACCAGATCAAAATGCATATAGCGCAACAGTCATTTGACGAAAGTCGTATAGACAGAGATTTTGGCAGTGTGAATCGCCGGATTCGAGAAGAAAACGTACAGGCGTATTCAGTTAATTTTGATTTTAAGAAGATTATCTCTCCCTCCCATACCTTACATTATGGAGTAGAATATGTCCGTAACGATGTCAGCTCAAATGGGCACTCCAGGAATATCAACACTTCTGAGGAGTTCAAAGTACCATCTCGTTATCCCGAATCTGATTGGACATCCATAGGAGTTTATGGAAACGAAACATGGAATATCAATGAAAAGCTTTCCCTGCATAGTGGTCTGAGATATACACACTTCATGCTAAATGCTGACTTTCGCAATAACCTTGAATTCTACCCGCTCCCCTTTAGCGAAACCACCCTTGAGAATGGATCGCTCACGGGTAGTTTGGGGAGTGTCTATCGCCCGTCCGATAAATGGGTGTTAAGAGCAAACCTGGGAACAGCATTTCGGGCACCCAATGTAGACGACATCGGTAAGATCTTTGATTCAGAGCCCGGAGCGGTTATCGTTCCGAATCCGAATTTGTCGGCTGAATATGCCTATAACTTTGACATAAGTGCCACTACGCAGATCGGAGAACTCGTTGAAGTCGATTTGAGTCTGTATCATACTCAATTGCGACATGCCCTTGTGCGTCGAAATGCTACACTTGATGGCAGAGATAGCATATTATACGACGGTCAATTCAGTCAGGTGCAACAAATTCAAAATGCCGCTCGAACTTCTATCTACGGCGTCCAGGCAGGTGCCAAGTTTCAATTATTTGAACCCTTTTACTTTATAACTGATGTGAATTACCAGGACGGTATAGAAAAAACAGAGGATGGGGCGACTAGCGCTGTTCGCCATATCCCTCCATTTTTTGGTGTCAGCCGGATAAAATACGAAACGTCCAGGATAACTTTGGAGGTCAATGGCCGATATCAGGGGGAATTCAGCCACAATGATCTCGCTATAAGTGAAAGAGGTAAAACGGATATTTACGCTTTGGATCAGAATGGAAACACCTTTGCCCCCGCCTGGTACACGATAAACTTCAATTTTCTTTTAAAGCTCTCACCGAAATGGATGATAAGCGGAGGTCTGGAAAACATAACAGACCAGCGTTACAGGCCATATAGTTCTGGCATATCTGCCCCGGGTAGAAATTTCATTTTATCTGCCAAAGTCGATTTTTAGCAGTTTTGTTTCTAGTGTTTTTTTGGCCGCATCCCCCGTCCTCGAGATCGCCCTCGTCGATCCTCGGGACGAGGGTCGGGTCGTCCAGCGCTATCGGTCCTCGAGGGCAGCCCTCCATCATCTCACCACGCCGCTCTGCCCTCTGGACGCCACCGCCTAAGACGGTGGCCGCTTCCCACCCCTTGCGGGGCCAGCGTGCAAGTGGAGTGACGTAATCGTAGCGGAATCACGATGCTTCAACTGAAAGTGCGGCATAACATGACATCGGCCTTCAGGCTATGCATTTCCTACTGCGCCCTTTCAGGTGAAGCATCTTTATGATGCGAAATCACGCAGAATGCGTGAGCGAAAATTAAAGAATGATATCAGCAGTGGTCGAAACTCCGGCCTGGGCTTTTATACTGCGCCCCTTCGGGGCTAAATATGAAAATAAACAAAAAAACCACTTCATCAATTGACCGACGAAGCTCCAAAGGAGCGAATGCGGTGCGACTTGACCCGGGATCTGTTACTCGCATACCGTTTACCCAATCTTTACACCACACCACACCACACCACACCACACCACAAAACAAAATAAAAAAACTCCTCATCCCGGACTTGATCCGGGATCTCCTGCCCACATACCGTTTACCGACTTAGGGGTTCCGCATCGGGGTGCGGAATGAGGATGCTATTGTTGTTTTTCGTACTGGTTTGTTCTAGAGCCGCTACGCGGGATCTAGTGCTCGCATACCGTTTATTTACTCCTTACAATACACCATAAACAAACAAAAAACACCTCCTTGGGAGGGGTGCACCTCCAGCCTCGCCGTCAACTGACAAAGGAAAAAGTCCCAGAGGGACGAGATATCGGTAGAAAAACATGTATAAAATATTACAGCGTGCCGTAGGTACGCAATGTATAATTCATATGGCGTACCTACGGCACGCAAAATCAGGGTAGGTTGTTTTCTACCAATATTGCGTACCTAACGGCACGCAATAACAAGACTTGTAGAGTTGTTGTGCCGCACGGGTTCATTGTACCACACCCAAAAACAAACAAAAAACACCACGTCATCAATTGACCGACGAAGCTCCAAAGGAGCGAATGCGGTACGACTTGGTCCGGGATCTGTTCCTCGCAAACCGTTTACCGAATCTTTACACCACACCACACCACAAAACAAAATAAAAAAACTCCTCATCCCGGACTTGATCCGGGATCTCCTGCCCGCATACCGTTTATTTACTCCTTACACTGCACCCAAAACAAACAAAAAAAACGTACTCCCGCGCCAGCGATGCGCAGCAGGCTGTCCGCACCGCGGCGGACAGAGACCGACCGAAGGGAAGGGCCGAGTGAATCCGCGGAAGACCGCCCAAAGCGGGCTGAAGAGGTAATATGAACGAGCTGCGAAGCGTAGCGGTCCCCAACTCTTTGGGGACGGCGCCCTAAAAATATATCCCTATTTTATAGATGACTAAACATTTAAGCTTCCACAATCTTTAAGAAGTGATGAAAACATTAAATCATTGGTTTTCAGAGCAAGGCTGGGATGTCTTTCCTTTTCAACGGGAAAGCTGGGATTATTTTGACCGTGGATTCTCGGGCATCGTGAATGCACCTACGGGGTCCGGGAAAACTTATGCCTTATTACTTCCGGCTATGCGACAAGCAGCGTTACTTAAAGATAAAGGCGTTAAGGTGTTGTGGATCACACCTTTACGTGCGCTATCCCGTGAAATATATGAAGCTGCTGTTCGGGCAAAAGAGAGTTTAGGGTACTCGGGAAAAATAGCAATTCGAACTGGAGATACCAGTGCTCCCGATAGAAGAAAAATGAAAAAATCGCCTCCTGATATTCTCATCACCACCCCTGAATCTCTGCACATATTACTCTCATCCGGAGATCCGTTATTATCACTAGGTAATCTTCAAGCCTTAATAGTGGATGAATGGCACGAATTGTTGGGATCTAAAAGAGGCGTTCAAGTTCAGTTGGCAGCTGCTTACCTCGCTTCCAGAACTCCCGTTCAAATCTGGGGAATTTCAGCAACGATAGCCAATCTGGCTGAGGCTATGGATGCACTTCTGGGTGATATGCGCCCTTCTAAAAACAAGATTCTTATTCGGCATAAGGCGCAGAAAAATATCGAGGTCCATACGGTTTTACCAACCTCCGTGGAGTCTTTTCCCTGGGCGGGTCATCTGGGTCTGCGCATGATGGACAAAATCCTTCCCATATTAGCTTCATCAAAAACCAGTTTGGTATTTACAAATACACGATCTCAATGTGAAATTTGGTATCAACGACTTTTGGAGGAGCGTCCGGAATGGGCAGGCATTATAGCTATGCATCACGGATCCATTAGTAGAGACTTGCGGGATTGGGTAGAGCGAGCCTTACATGAGGAAAAACTGCGCGTAGTTGTATGTACCTCTAGTTTAGACCTTGGTGTCGATTTCAGGCCAGTAGAAACTATTATCCAAATTGGAAGTCCAAAAGGCGTAGCTCGCTTCTTACAGCGAGCTGGGCGAAGTGGACACCGGCCTGGTGAAACTAGTGTGATTCATTTTGTCCCCACCCATAGTTTGGAGATTCTGGAAGGTGCTGCCTTAAGAAAATCTATTGCTGCGGGTGTAATGGAAGAACAACTCCCCCATCTTCTATCCTATGATGTGCTTTTACAATTTATGATGACTTTGGCTGCGGGACCCGGATTTGAGCCAGAAAGGCTATTTGATGAGGTGAAAAAAACTTTTTGCTATCGACATCTGGGGCGTAGGGATTTTGAGCAGTTACTTCAATTTCTCATGCAAGGTGGACCGGGACTTCAAGCCTATGAAAAATATAGAAAAGTGGGCATGGACAGCAAAGGACTTGTTCGAGTTTTAAATCAACACATAGGCAGAAGACATCGAATGGAAATTGGAACCATCGTCGGTGACCAGGCCTTACTGGTGAAGTACAGTAACGGCAAAAAGCTAGGGCAAATTGAAGAGTGGTTCATAAGTCAATTAGAAACCGGTGACGTCTTCTGGTTTGCAGGAAGAAATCTCAAGTTAAAACGTATTCGCGAAAATACGGTAACGGTTGAACGAAGTCGATCCAAAGCCGGGCGCGTACCTTCCTGGATGGGCGGACGCATGCCGCTCTCCAGTCAATTAGGAGCTGCCATTCGGGAACAAGTGGATTTAGTTCGAGCTGGAGATATTACGGACCCTGAAATGGAGGCTTTACTTCCTTTATTTGAATTACAGGACAGTCGATCGCATTTGCCACAGTCGGACGAATTTTTAGTTGAATACTTTTCAGACCGCGAAGGACATCATTGTGTACTTTATCCTTTTGAGGGGCGGATGGTACATGAAGGCATGGGAGCACTTATTGCTTACCGACTAAGCCGAAATCAACCGATTAGTTTTTCCATCGCTATGAATGATTATGGCTTAGAATTACTATCTGACCAACCTTTTGAAATAACGAAAAACCGACTTCGAGATGCCCTACGGGTAGATAAGCTGCAGGAAGATATCAGTCGAAGTATTAACGAGGTAGAAATGGCACGTCGTAAATTTAGGGATGTCGCCTCGATTAGTGGATTGCTTTTCCAAGGATTTCCGGGGCAGCGTAAAAAAGATAGGCATCTTCAAAGCTCCGCCGGACTTCTATTTGACGTGTTTCAGTCTTACGAGCCCGATAACTTACTCTATCTTCAAAGCTTTGAAGAAGTAAAAACCTTCCAACTGGAAGAAGGCAGGCTTCGATTGGCTTTAGAGCGCATAGAAAAACAGAAAATGAAAATCCGAAATCCAGATAAAGCTACACCCTTTGCTTTTCCTATTATTGTAGACCGCTTGCGAGAGCGTATGAGTACCGAGCAGTTGGAGGATAGAATACGAAAAATGAAGATTAGACTGGTGAAAAACTAAGAACAGGGCTTTTCCTTTTTTTTGATATACTCTCTTTTCCCGAACTCCTCCCCTTTCCTGAAAGCTTTTCATGATCCGCTGAGATTTCAGGCCAGTTTTCTTACTTTTTTGCATTGCATAAAGCAGTAACACAAGTTTCAAAAGCTCCTTAAGTAGGTAGGAAAAAGCACTACTGAGGCCGGGTCAAGCGATTTGGAAGATCCGGTTGCCCACTATTGGGATTCCAATCCAGAATATTGGCTTTATAGGGCTTAAAGAGATCGCGGGTACTCGAGTGGCAAGTGAAAATAATGACTTGTCTTCTTTTGGCAAAACTAGCCAGCACTTCTGCTGTCTGTGTTGCTCGCTGGGCATCAAAATTGACAAATACGTCATCCAAAGCTACAGGCAGGTCTTCCGCTTGTTCCTCATACTCTTCAATCAAACCCAATCTTAGGGCCAGCAAGAGTTGTTCTCTAGTCCCGCGGCTAAGTTCCTCGACCTTCTTTTTCTTTCCATTACGGGTTTCCAGTCGGATATCTGAATCCATGATAGACAATTCGATGCGCTTATACCGCCCATTCGTAATGGCCTGGAAATATTGCTCTGAATTTTGGATGACCTTGGGCTGCTTATCCTTTTCAAATTGCTGTTGTGCATCAATCAAGACTTCTTCGGCTATTCTATAGCTAAGCCATTCGAATTGTGCCGATCGCATTTTAGTTTGTAGAGATTCTAACTCGCTCAGCTTCTTTTGCAGGTCGTCCGGTTTACTAAGTTCATGAATTTGCTGTTGCAAACGACCCGTTTGCTCTATAATTTCATTCCGCTCTGCTTTAAGTTTGGAAAGTTCCTCCTCTGCAGTTTGTCTTTTCTCTTCCAATTGCACTTTCGACTTCCCTTCCATGGCTTGTAAGGTGGCTTCAAGTGCATCCGGGCCTGTAGTGAGCTCGATAGCTTTAAGCGCGTCATCTACTCTCTGAGCAACCTCCTGCCTATCTTTCTGAAGCTGCAGCTGGTCTGCCCATTTCCCGTCCGACTCTAAATAGGCTTTATTCCAATGATCTAATTGTTCCAACAACTGGTCTTGGGTAATTTTTTTTGCCTGTAGACCTGCTTCTAATGTTTCAACTTTTTCCTCCAGTTGATTCTTTTGCTGAAGAGTATCACGAGTTTGCTCAAACTGATCAAGGACGGTTTGAGCACGAGATATCAAGCCTTCATTTTTATCGTCTGGGAAGGGTTTTAAAAGTGTATTCAATCTTTCGATCTGAGATTGAGCACGCTTTAGCAACTCTTTCTCATTTTGTATCTGCTTTTCTTTTTCGAGATATTCACTAATTTCCTTCTCTGCAGATAAAAAGAACTCTGGAGTCCAGTCATCGGGAATAGGTTGCTCTTTAATCAACTCATTCCATTCATTTTCTCTGTCTTGCTCAGCATGTTCGAGATCCTGGATTTTCTCCTCCAGCTCTCTTTCTTGATGAGCCAAAGATGCATTTGTAACGCCCCACTGCTCTTTTTGCTTTTTATGATCTTCAAAGGCTTTGATTTGATCGGTCAACTGCTGTTCTTCATTGTGCAGCGATTCCCACTCACTAATAGAAGGTCCGTACTGAGCGGAACTAAAATACCTTATGAGTGCAATTATTAGTAAAAGAAGACCGGAAAGTAGAATAGGGATGCTCCAAAAGCCCCAATCTCCGATAAAAACAGCTGCAGCAGCTATGAAAAGACCTACCATGAAAACAAGAATCCATGTTCCCTTATTTCCAGTTTTGGTCTGGGATTGACCACCTAATCTATCTCGCTTCGCTTTAAGCGCTCGGATCTTTTCCACAGCACTTTGCTTTTGCTTCGCTGAACGTATAATGAGTGCCTCTTCCGCCTCTTGAAGCTGAGTATGTTGTTCCTTCAATTCATGCCGTCTGGGCCCTAGATCCAATTTTCTGTCTTGCAGCCTTCTATTTGTGTCCTTTCCGTCGTCTAGTGCTTTTTTTATTTCCCTCGCCCTAGTTAATAATAATTGAAGCCCTGTAATCTGCAACAGCTGCTCGCGATTGAATCCCGTTCCCCAATTATTTGAGATCTCAAGCTGCCGGCTTTGATATTTCTGTATTTGTATTTGAGCTCTATCTGCATCTTCAAAAGCAGTTTCTGCCACTCGAATATGCTGCTGAATTTCTCTTTCGGAGGACAAATGGTCTTCAAAAATTGAATCACGATTTAAGGAATTCAATTCGCTTTTCAATTTCTCTATTGAAAATTTATCTTCACCAATGGCTCGTGTGAGTTCCTGATATTTTTTATTTGCCAATGCATATTCCTCAGCCACCTGAGATGGAATACGTTTGGTTTCGGGCAAGGTATCCAATTCCTCTTTAGATCTTCGCCACTCCACATAATGATCGAATATAGAAACGAGAATATGCATGTGCTCAAAATGTGTACCTAGTGCTTGCACCTTTTTCGCAATAACATCCCGCTTTGCTTCTACAGACTCCAACTCCTTATTTACAGCATCAAATTGATCTATAGTACCCTCCAGAATTTTCAGTTCTTCTGCTTGTGACTCAATCTCATCACTTAAGTTATTCATTTTTTGGGTACGACCGCGTGTCAAATAAATCGATTCTGCTTGCTTACGGAGAGCAGTTTGAACCTCACCTAATTTGACATCAGCCAAGCCCAGTCCCATACTGAAAATCTTATCTTTCATCTGCGAGTCGGTGAGTTTATCCTTCTCTGTCAGCTCATCCAATGTAATTCCATAGATATTCTTATATAAATCAGCTTCCGCATGGTCCACAAACCTTCTCCATTCCTTTTCTGTTTTATATTCTTTCCCATTTCGCCTAAATAAAACATCATTCTTTCCTGATCGATAAAGACTTGAAATATTTGCATCATTTTTTAACACAATATCGATGCTGCCACCGTGATTACCGCCCTGTAATGGGGGTCTGCGATTATCTGTTAAACGCGGATAACCAAATAAAGTGAACCGAATAAAATCAAGCATTGTACTTTTTCCAGACTCATTCCGACCGTAAAGTACATTAATTCCCGGTTGGAAATCATCGACCGTATGATCCTTAAAAATACCAAAACCATCAATATGTAGTTTTCGAATAATCATCGATTCTCCTGTATTAGTCGTTCAATAAGATCCCATTTTCCTTTTTCAAGCGCCTCCAGAAGTTCTGTTTGAGATGGATCTGGTACATACCGGTTAAATTTAGATCCACGTATATCATTAAAAAGTCGATTGGCAAGCGCATCTAATGACGACTTCTCATTTTTAAGTGTATCAAACCTTCGTAAGACATCTCCCACAAAGTCGGCGGACTGAATTCGTTCCTCTTCATCAAAGGGTGGTCGCGTTTGATCTATAATTCTATCGATGAAAATAAAGGGCGATGAGAAGTCGCTAAACTGTTCGTGAAAATAAGACCTAATCTCATCCTCCTGCAATTCAGAGTGCAAAGGTGTAGTTCCAGTGAGTGTCAATCGAAGAAGTAGGGATATATTTTTTTCATAATTACCCATTTCACTCAACTGAGACAGCCGATTGTGTAGGCTACCCAATGTTTCTACATCTGAAATGTCAATTTCCATCCGTTCAAAGACAATCTCTGACAAGGGTAGAAAATCCACATTCTGGATTGAACCAATATTTACATCGATTTTCATACATCCCTTAAGCCCTGTCTCATTAAAATGACGTCCTTGTATATTCCCGGGATAAATAGCCAAAGGCTGAGATTCACTAATAACTTGTCGCTTGTGGATATGTCCCAACGCCCAGTAATCCATTCCTGCGGACTGAAGATCCGGAAGGGCAAACGGGGCATAATTAGCATGACCCGTATCGGAGCCAAAATTACCGTGTAATAGGGCAATGGAAAAATGATCTGCAGCATCAACCTTAAATTGCTGAGCTAGATTTCGCTCTTCTCGCTGGCTTAGGTATGAAATACCGTAAATTCCAATAACATCTCCGTCTATATGGTGCACTTTTCGATATACATCATCACCTGAAAATCGGTGCACATTAGACGGTAAATCTAAATGCTGTGACCATTGATCTAAAGGATCGTGATTACCACAAATTAAAAATACCGGAATATTAGCTTCTTCTAATGTCTTCATTCCATTTAAAAAATGAAGTTGGCCACTTAAGTTGCCAGATCCACTATCAAAAGAATCACCAGAGATTAGCAGAAATGAGACTTGTTGCTGAATACAGGTATCTATAAGTCGTTTGAAAACATTTTGACTTTCTTTAATCAAACGCTCAGCCAATAAAGGATCGAGGTTTGAAATGCTTTTAAACGGACTGTCGAGGTGTAAATCCGCGGCGTGAATAAAAGAAAATGATGACACGATATATATTTTTTCTAAAAATACAGTTTCTTGTCCAGAGAGTGAAAGACAATAGACTAAAAAGGGAGGAATATTTTATCACCGGGTAAAAAAGTTCCTTCACCGGTTATTGATAACTCTTGATTGTCAGGGAACATATTCCTTTGCATTTTGCGACAAAAAATGGGTAATAATCCTTACTTTCGCAGTCTATTCGAACCAAAAATTGATGTTATGATAATAGGCGTGCCAAAAGAAATAAAGCCCAGTGAAAATCGTGTTGGAATCAATCCCGCAGGTGTACTTGAGCTCACGAAAAGAGGACATACTGTTTATGTGCAATCGACGGCTGGAGAAGGCAGTGGATTTCTCGACGAAAAGTATGAAGGGAGTGGTGCTACCATTCTTCCTACAATTGAAGATGTATATGAGAAAGCGGAGATGATCGTAAAGGTCAAGGAGCCCATTGAACCGGAATATAATCTAGTTAAACAGGGACAGTTGGTGTTCACGTATTTTCATTTTGCGTCCTCGGAGCCATTGACCCGAGCCATGGTGAAAAGTGGTGCGACCTGCTTAGCTTATGAAACAGTTGAAATGGCTGATCGATCTTTACCTCTTTTGGTGCCCATGTCTGAAGTGGCCGGACGTATGTCTATCCAAGCCGGTGCACACTACCTGGAGAAGCCAAAGGGTGGTAAGGGTATATTGCTCGGTGGAATAGCCGGTGTCCAGCCTGCCAAGGTAATGATACTTGGAGGTGGTGTTGTAGGGACGCAAGCTGCTAAAATGGCTGCAGGTTTGGGTGCAGACGTTACGATTCTCGATATCAGCCTCAATCGCTTGAGAGAGTTGGAGAATTTTATGCCACCAAATGTTCGAACTTTACACTCAAATGAATTGACTATTCGCGAATTGGTTCCTCGATTTGATCTGATCATTGGTGCGGTATTAATTGCTGGCGCAAAAGCACCTAACTTGATTACAAAAGATATGTTGAGTCTTATGAAGCCTGGGACTGTATTAGTGGATGTAGCTGTTGATCAGGGAGGTTGTATTGAAACCACTCGCCCAACCACCCACGATGACCCTATTTTCTTTGTGGATGATGTACTTCATTACTGCGTAGCTAATATGCCGGGAGCTGTTCCGTACACAAGTACTACCGGTCTCGTTAATGCTACATTGCCATACACCATTAAATTAGCTGAAAAAGGATGGAAAGCAGCTGTAAAAAAAGACGAATCGCTTCGCAAAGGTCTTAACGTTATAAATGGTAAAATTGTATATAAGAGCGTTGCAGAAGCATTTGATATGGATTATGTTCCCGTTGAAGAACTAATGTAATATCGAATTAATGAGATAACGCCAATAAATACTTACAAATAAAACGCCTGTGTTAATTCTTTATACGCAGGCGTTTTTTTTTGTTTAGAATCATATAAGCATAAATAAGACTTTGGGGAAGAAATAGTATCATGTTTTTTGCACCACTCCAAAAGGCATAATGAGTATGGCGCTTTAGAGGTATGATGTACAAACAACTCCCTTTTCAAATACCAGCTAAATTGTAAGGCTTTGAGGCAAATAGCATCACGTGTAGCTACGGGAATTACAATGGATAAGGTCGCCTCATCAGAACTCACAGAATAAGCCATAGAGAAAAATGAATGAAAAAAATCCAAATCCGTATGTCTATAACTTTGTCGAGCTTCATTTTTTGAATGCGTGCCGCCCTCAAAATACGGTGGATTTGAAATAACGGAATCAAAAGGCTCCTCCGCTATCCAATTTGGGACTGTAAAGTCCTGCTGAAAAACCGAAATCCGAGAATTCCAACTAGAACCCATGGTATTAGTCTTCGCTAGTTGTGTAGCCTGAGGATTATTATCAATGCCTATTATTTTTGCCTTTCTGTTTCTCTGAGCAGCCATGATGCCCAGAAGCCCATTCCCGCAGCCTACATCCAATATGTGTTTTGATGATTCCACATCAGCCCAGGAACCTAACAACACACTATCTGTGCTTACAGGCATTACATTTGAACTGGATTGAATACTAAACTCTTGAAATGTAAAAACTTCCGAACTCACAGTAATTTTTATGATTCAACGATTATTATTCTGAGCGTCCCCGATGAAAAGCTATTCCTATAGTGTAGGTAATACATTCCCGCGGAAAGAGATTCTGAAATGGAAAGTGTGTTTATGCCAGGAACAAGTAATCGATTTGACAGGGACAAAACACGGCCATCAGGTGAGGAAATAAAGAAATCATAGTTTACAGACTGATCTCCCTCCCAGTGAATTTGAATATTGTGACTAAAGGTAGGCTGAGGAAAAACTGAAAGTCCTGTTTTTTGAACAACTACAGGTTCATCATTGGATAAGCACTCTACATTTAACGGGTCATTTTCGCACCAGCGTGCCATAAACTCTTCGACAAAAATAAGTGACAGATCCCGCTCAAATAGGATTAGAGTATTTTCATCATTAGTATCTTCTGCCTTTTGCGTCCAATTATGAGAACCAATAATTAAAGCAGCATTATCAGTACCTGGGTCTATAATGGCATATTTATGATGATGAATGAAACTTTGGTTACTTGCCTGGACATCTATTCCCTCTTCGATAAGATTGTAATACTCACCGCCATTGTCATTAATATTGTTAATTATGCCTTTGATTTTTACGCCTTCTTGATGCTTTTGAATGAGGAGATCGCGTATTTCATTCTTAGTGAATGTCAGCAAACTGAAGTAAATTTCATCCTTTGCACTTTCCAATGCCTTAAGAATTCCATCTGTTGTGCCATCAGAAGGTGAAAAATAAGACCGAACAGGAATAGATCGCAAAAACATATCCTCTGGTGTATTATTAGTTTTCCCACGACTACGAAGGGATAGATCCGGTGCAAACATAGCGCCTTGCCCTCCCCATAATGTTTCAAATTCCTTCTGGTACACCTTGGCTAGCATCTGATCTTCGAATGTCAGGGCAGAGTTTGGATCAACGTAAAGCTGATTGCGGGTTAAGTTCGTACCTCCCATAAACAACCAGGAGTTCTGAGCAGACTCGGGATCAACAACAATAAATTTATGATGCATGAGCGCATTATTACGTAAGCGGAAAACAGGAAAGTCCGTATTAGAAAATCCCAAATTTCGATTGTTTCCATCAACAATACATCTCACTTGTACCCCTCTTTGATGCGCGCGATCTAAAGCTGACCGAATCGTAAGATTATTAAAATTATAAGCACAAAGATTGACTTCATCTATTGCGCGATCAATTCGCTCAGATATTTCATTTACCAACTCAGATCCTTCTACATGATAGGGCCATTGAATCTGAATACTGTCTCGAATTGAATTATTAAAATAGACCTCGATATTTTTTGAGGAAACCGATTGGGTCACTACCCAATGGTTGGTATACTTAAGAGTATCTGATGAATTAAATAGTACGTAATCTAAATGATAAAGTTCTGCGTCCTCTAAATTATCAATAAGTACAGACTGTTGACCAGCTCCTTCAATAAAGGTAGTATCTAAAATGGCTGAATTTGATGATTGAATAGTGATATACCCTTCAAATGCAGAGGAGACGGTAAACTGACTGACAATAAAGTCACTACCCGCGTTCTGTAAGTTGGGCATATCTACCCAAAGCAAACACCTGTTATCTGTCTCTCCGGAAAGATCCTGAACTAAAAAGGAAAGTCCATCATTATCGTAAAACGGAACTCCAATAAACTCATGTAAAGAGCTTGAAACCCTTTGGCTAAGGAAAGTAGCAGTTTCGGGAATCCAAAATAAAATATCTTGACCGTTTAGAAATCGCCTATAATACCCCGACAACCATTTTGCTTGATCAATAGTGTCCCAATACACACAATTAAGTCTCGTCAATTTGCCTTCTTGGGCATTGTCAAAATCAAAATTTTCAATCTCGGGTAAGCCGGGACTTCCAAGTAATTGAAAATCTAACACCTCTCCTATTTCGATCAATCCTTGAAATTCGACTAATCTTCCTTCGAGCCGGATTCGGTCACCGAGACGCACATTCTGATTGAAAGTTGGATCGGGAACATAAATTGCCAGGCCCGCTGAGCTATCCTGTATAAATCGCAGCGAACGTTCATTGGGTGCGTTAGAAATAGTACCCTCTAGTTGTACTATTGTGCCTTCACTTAAAGTACGGGCTTCAGCAATGGATATGGGTTGTGCAGCCAGAGCTGAAACAAAAAAAAGTAAGCTTACCAAAAAGGCAAGCTTACTCAAATTGACTTGTAAATGTAGGGAATTAAACATGTTGAGACTATTCTATAATAATATTGTCTAAACGGTAAGTCGTTGTGTTTGTTGCGGCAGTTCCTTCGTACTTATACCCAATGTATACTCTAGACCCATAAGGCGACAGATCTATTTGACCGCTGCCTATCCAATCGTATTCTTCATCACTCGATCCAGCTATGCGTGCTTCTGACAATTCCACCCAACTGGCAGATGCTGCATCACCGGAAAAGTTAGTGGAAATCCAAACGGATAAGCCATCATGCTGGTAAAACGCCTGAGCACTTTCGAAAGAGAGCGTCGGTGTTTCACTCGTGTTAATCTCAGGAGTGACCAACCATACTTCATTACTCGGGGCATCGGCATTAAAAGAGGTCATTTGTGCAAATAAATTCTGCTCAAAACTTCTGTAAATCCATCTTCTGTCTCCAACTGTGGCTTGATTTGTCCACCCGCTTAAATTAATTTCATCCCGGTCTTGACCAGATTGGAAATCTTCATTGATCTCATCTGTAGGGTCTCCTCCTCCTGTACCGATGACAACAACATCATTGAGGTTACGTAAACTCAATTGCTGAGACTCCTGGTTCCCACCTTGAGATACAATAGCTGTAATCCTGAGTGTATCTGTGGGGAAATCATCATTTGCCCAGTTGGCGCCCAACGAAGTAAACAAATCCATTTGAGCCGTTCCATCATCCATTACAACTGAAAAAGCCCAATCAGAACCACCCGATTTAGATAGTTGAACATTATCTACCTGAACCAATGTAGATTCCAGATTATCAAAGTCTGCCAATATTTCACTTAATGACAGCACGCGAGGTGTTACTGAGCCACTACCATCCTTACACGCTCGACTCAAGGGGACATTATTCACCTGCAATAATCCTTGGAATTCAGAAAGTTCTTGTCCGGATACATCTACTTTTACGCGATCATTGAGAGAAAAACTATGATCGCTTGAAAATCTAACAAGAATACCGAATCCGTTGTCGTCCTGAACAAACATATTTTGACTGTTGATATTTCCAGAACTTCTATCGGAAATAACAGTCCCCTCTATGTAGAGGTCATTCGGTAAGTTAGTAGATGATCCTGTAAATTGATCTCGAATGTCTTGAATAGCTTCGGGAGCACCATTAAAATCGCAATCGCCCCCGCCGGTACCATCACATCGCTCACCACCCATATCCACATCGTTCAAATTTCGGATAAATAGCTGTTTGGTTGTACCAAAAACAGAATACACTCCAACTATGGTGCCTCGACCTACCGGGAGCATCTCGTCAGCAAAATCAGCGAAACCGCTCGATCTCAAAACGATCTGGTTCCCATCACAATCTTCCAGCGTCCTATTTTCACTCCTAAGGTTCTCAGCATCCGCAAAAGTTAAACCTAATTCGGATTCAACCACCTGAATATCATTGATCTCAACTAAGGTCGATAATTCCTGAAAGCCCAATTCATTAATAGTGACGGCTTGGGGAGCGATAAATTGCTCACGTTGGCCTTTTGTAATATACTTTTCTAGCAGACTTTCTTCAATTCCTCCCATTTGTTCAAAACCGTCATCATTAATGAAAACAGAGCCTCCCATTTGAATCAATCCATTAAAATCACCAACGACTAAGTCTTTAGCCTCAATATAAATTCGACGTCCAATCGGATAATCGTTGTGAAGGTCACGAGCATTTAAAAGCAAAGTGAGACCTGTCCCCTCTTCATCTTGAATTACAATAGATCGAAAGTAATTCCCAGAAAAGTCATCCGCTATAACAACTGCGGACACGACCCAGTCCTCTTCTATGGTAACAAAAGTACCCTCCTGCCAAAGGTTTACAATATCAGCTAAAGTGGCATTGGTTTCAATATCAGGTACTTCTTCATCCGGAATCTCCGGCACATCAAAATCTTCTTTCACGCAAGATGCTATAGAGAGAGCAAAAATGCTTAAAAGCAGGAGAAATGAAAGTCTTATATTTTTCATGGCTGTTTCAATTTTTCAATTATATTCTTAGAGTGGCGCTTACAAAATAATTCAAACCAAACATATAAAACTTATTGTTTGGAAATCGGTCAACATTGGGAACATCCGTCTCGGTTCGTGCATATTCAAAGCGAAACTGTTCGAATCCACCGGTTACTATATCTTGGTTATTGAGAAGGTTATTGACCCCTACATTGATATATAAATAATACCCTCCAAATCGAAATGACTTTCCGCCAAAAAGATCCAGCGTCATGGCTGAAGGGGCTTTCTCCTGATGCACTATGGATCGATAAAGCTCGGAACCAGGCTCTACATTCGTCAATGCGTTAGGTCGGCGTCTATCTGGATTCATCGCCAGATAGATGTGATCGTAATAGTTAAGATTTAAATTTAGAAACCAGAAATTCTTTGACCGATATGACAAACCGATCATACCCGCCGTTTGGGGAACGTTATCTTCAAAAAAGTTCTTTAGGAATACGGTACTACCCTCAGATATAAAGGTCTCATCAGGATCCAATACAATGGTCGCATTTGGTCGTGAAGTATAAATATAAGACCCCAGTGAGGTCGCCGCGTTTACACTCAAAGACGGGAAGAGCTGCCACTCCACGGCGGCCTCTATTCCCATATGACGCTTATCAATATCTGTCATGATGTAGTTCACAAATCCGGCTTCCACTGCCTGACCTCGTGAATCGATAATGGACTGATTCGCAATAGCTCCTACGTCCAGAAAAAAGGATCGATTGAAATATTGGTCCCGGAAATTCATAATGTACCCTGTGATGCGAGCTTTGAGGTAGGGTGCTCTTAAAATATACCCCCCCTCAAGTCCCTCTACCTTTTGAGACGTTAATCCAGGTATCAATGAGTTTCGCGTTCTAGGTGAAGCAAAACTATTTCTAAAGGTTGGTGCCTCAGAATAAGCCATAGCATTGACATATAAATAATTTCTTCCATCGAATTTATAAGTTGCTCCTCCCTTAAATCCATAGGTGATGAACTCAGGCGCTTCCGACTTCCCTTGCGAATTGTCGGGAAACTTACCGTTCGCCCACTCTCCATCACGCCAAAAGGTACTATAACCTCCTCGTGCTGCACCAAAAATTTCCCAACGCTTGCTCGAATACTGCAACTGTCCCCAGACTTCAGCTCTTCGGACATGACCTGTATAACTATATTCAAATCGATCGCCTTCTCGAACTACTTTATTCGGAGTGCTTAAGTCATTAGAAACGACTTGATCGTTCAAATCGAAATTGCGCAATAAGAAACGATCTACATCAAACCAAAAATCAGCTCCTAAAAGATCATCGATCAACTTATAATTATCTGAATTCAACACCTCAAATTGGCCGCTAAGTTGCATGGTCCAACGGTCGCTTAGCGTTTTATTATAAAGAGAACGAACACCAAATTGAGTCTGGTCAAATCGCCGGTCTTCGATCATGTATCGAGCTACATTTCCATTGACATTGTTCCCTTCAATTCCATTTGCGTTTTGAACACTAAACGGACTGTTTCGATTTACATCGTAATAATGCCCCCAATCCAATTGCATCCGATCCGGGTTGCTTGACAAATAATCTGCGACTTCAGCAGCAGCTTCCGGATTATCGATAGAACTGGGCAACTTGCGATAAAAGCTCGGCCGAGGATCTCTGGTTTTATCAAACCAATTTAATGCGGTGGACCCATTACTTCCAGTTCGAACACTTACCGTAGTAGTTAGAAAATCGCCGGCTTTCGGTGTCCAGTCATGACGTAAAATAGCAACGGGCTGATGGGTATGCCGCATACGGGCGTTCCGCTTTTCTCCATCTTGCCAACCCCAATTGCTATTGTAATAATTGGTGCCCGCCAAATCGTACATCTCATCTGTTCCGGGGAAGGTATTCCCTCTTCGAGATGGTGAGCCAAAAGCAGTTAGACTCAAAGCATGTTTGTCATTAATTTTTTTCTCTACTCCTAAAAAATATGCATAATTGTTGTAAGATGTTCCCGGAATGTAACCCTCTTGAGCCCATCTACGGGACATGGATAGAGAATAAGACCAGCCAGAAGGCAATATTCCGGAATTATGAGTTACCATCACCCGATTCCTGTACGTTCTGTTTGAGGCCGCATAAGAAACCCGTGTAGTAGCTCGCTGTCTGGAAGGTCGAATATCGATATCGTTGGCGCCCAACATACCACCAAAGGCATAATCAGTTGCACCCATGCCTACATCGACACGGCGTAAACGAAACATATCATTAAGTCCACCCCATAATCCCCAAAAGACAAAATTACTCTCAATATTATTTATCGGAGCACCACTAATAAACACCCGCGAATGTTCACTATTTAAACCTCGAATTCGAAATCGAGCAGCACTCCAATTAAAAGCCGCTGCACTCACAAATACATCGCGGGAGGCTGTTAAGATACCGGAAATATCCTGCGAACCATCCAGATCATCATTAAAATCACTGTCCGACAATACCACAGTAGGTATATTGTCTGCAGAAGAACGATCATCAGCACCCACCTGGCTTTTCAAATCTCTGGATGTCCATTCCATTTTTATAGTGCCTAAATCGAGACTCTTTTCCATCTCAACTTCTTTTACGAAGTCCTGATGATCTTCCACGCGTATACTCAAAACATACGTGCCAGCAGATATATTATTCACTCTAAACCTACCGTTCAAATCAGGTATGACTGTTTCAAAGCCAGGTAATAAACTGATCTCAGCATTCGGTATAGGCTGTTCTGTAACTGCATCTAATACTCGTCCCTCAATGGAGTATTGTGCAAAGAGGAACCCGGGATAGGCGATGACCAGGAATAAAGGGAGAAAAAGATATTTGCTCATAACTTGTCCTTCTTATATAGGGTCAAAGGTAGTGTTTTTATGCGCTTTTATATTAAATTAAGTTTAAATTGATGCGCTGGTCTTTAAATTTATAAATTTCACCTTACCTTCAACTCTGAAACCTGATCTTATGTCGAAAAAAGCTGTGCTTACATTCATCTTTAGCCCCTTATCCTTATTGTTATTTGTCAACTACAGTGGGGCACAACAAGAGTACAAAATTAGCTTGATTGGCTTTTATAATCTGGAAAACCTGTTCGATACTGTAAATCAAGAGGGTGTGAAGGATGAGGATTTTTTACCCAGCGGAGATTACGTTTGGAATACAAAAAAATACTACGACAAACTAACAAATTTAGATCGGGTACTCACTGAAATAGGGACCGACTATAGCCCGGATGGATTGGCTGTGATCGGTGTTTCTGAGATCGAAAATCGATCTGTTCTAGAAGATTTGATTATACAAAAGGGCATGAGGAGCAGAGACTATCAAATCGTTCATGAGGATTCGCCCGACAAAAGAGGCATCGATGTAGCTCTATTGTACCAGTCAAAATATTTTAATTATCAAGGCCACAAACTCGTTCCCGTTCCTCTAGTTGAAAAAGACCTTGGCAGCAGGCCCACCCGATCTGTCTTGCATGTTTGGGGCACCTTCGATGGAGACCCCTTTCACTTTCTGGTAAATCACTGGCCCTCGAGAAGTGGTGGCGAAGCGGCCTCAAGCCCCAAGCGAAAACTAGCGGCCAAAGTAGCCCGATCGGTGGCCGATTCAATTTTTGCTGGCCATCCTCAAGCGAAAGTAATTATTATGGGAGACCTTAATGATGATCCGATTTCGCCATCGGTCAAAAAGATTATCAGAACTCATGCGAAAAAGAGAAAGTTGAAACCCGATGAATTTTATAACCCTTTCGAAAAATACTACAAAAAAGGAATCGGATCAAATGCATGGAGGGACTCCTGGAATCTATTTGACCAAATGCTGCTCTCCTACGGTTTGGTCGATAGCAAACAAGAAGGGTATATTCACTATAAGTCTGCCATCTTTCAAGCTCCATATCTAATCTCAAAAACTGGAAACTTTAAAGGGTATCCCTTTCGAACCTTTGCCGGATCACGTTATCAAGGCGGATATTCTGATCACTTGCCCGTGTTTAGCGTGTTTGTTAAACCTATCCAGTAAAATGAGTTTTAAGCCACTCAAACTATCTACAGAGTTCAAAATCTTACTCGATGAGCTCGAAAACTCCTCGAAGCATATTTTTATTACAGGCAGGGCAGGAACGGGAAAATCGACTCTCTTACGCCTTTTCACAAAAACTACATCCCATAAACCTGTAGTGCTAGCGCCCACAGGCATTGCTGCACTTCATGCAGGAGGACAAACCATTCACTCTTTTTTTAGATTCCCCCCTCGACTTCTCACCCCCGACATGATCTATCGCCGGCGAAAAAGAGACATTTATGAAAAAATTGACGTTTTAGTCATCGATGAAGTGTCTATGGTGCGCTCAGATATGATGGAAGCCATGGATTTATTTCTGAGAAAGAACAGAGGCAACCCTGAACCCTTTGGTGGGGTACGAGTCATTCTATTCGGAGATCTTTTCCAACTGCCGCCCGTAGTCTCTTCTGCGGAAGAACAACAGTACTTGCAGCATAACTTTGAATCCGAATTTTTCTTCAGTGCTCCAGCCTTTGCCGAACTCGATATGGATATTCATGAATTACATACTGTGTATCGACAGGAACAGCGCTTTTATCTCGATATATTGGATGCCATCCGTCGGCGTCAACTAGATTACGAACAGCTGGAAACACTTAATCAGCGAGTATTCCCCGAAGAACTTCCCTTTGATCCCCCATTTATCACACTGACCACAACCAATGCCAAAGCCGATGCTATAAATACAGAAAATACGCAGCGATTGCCGGCCCGGGAAAATTTTTATGCCGCACGCATAGAAGGTGCCTTCCCCAAGCAATTGGAACCTACTAATGAGCAGCTTATCCTAAAAGAAGGTGCTCAAGTCATGACACTGAAGAACGATCCCGAAGGTCGATTTGTAAATGGATCTATAGGCACCATCATAGAGTGCCACCGTGAAAGTATTGACCTGAAATTTGATGATGGACAAGAAGTGAATGTCAAACGAGATCGCTGGGAAATGATAAAATATAAATGGAACCCCCAGTCCAATGAAATAAAAGCTGAGACTGTAGGTAGTTTTAGGCAACTTCCAGTTAAACTCGCCTGGGCGATCACCATACATAAGAGCCAGGGAAAAACCTTTCAAAAAGTAACGATTGATTTGGGCAAGGGAGCCTTTGCCCATGGTCAAACCTATGTTGCGCTAAGCAGATGTACTACTTTTGAAGGTATAGCACTCCGCCAGCCTCTCCGACCTCGGGATATTCAGGTAGACCCAAGAGTCACCGAATTTTACGAAAGATTTGTAATTGGCTAATCCCCTTTGATCATAGGATTATTTTCAAATCCGACTTATTTTTTCTACTTTTAAAGGAAACAAACAAACTATGTCAAGAAATACCAAGCGCAATAAAGAAATTCGCAAAATCAAGCAACAAAAGCAAGGAAAAAAGGTACTACGCGTGGCCATTATCGTTACAGTTCTTATTTTAGTCCTACTCTATTTTGGTTTCAGAAGCTAACTGCCCCTATGAAAGCTAACTTGGATTTGAAATATGCCAGTTCCCCGGAATGGCTGGAAACGGTTATGAATGACTTTCCCGCATTTCTGCAAGATCACGCAGACTGCGAGCGCAAAGCATCAAGTATGGCCATGAGTTTCGTAGCTAAATACCCGGATCGCAAAGAAATCCTACCCGAACTCATTGACACGGCCGTAGAAGAACTCGAGCATTTCCGCAGCGTACATGAGATTATGCGCCAAAAAAATGTGCCTCTTCCGACCAAAATGCAAGAGGATAAATACGTCAAAACCCTAATTAAACAGTGCCACAGCGGACGCGAAGAACGGTTTCTAGATCGGCTTCTGATTGCCTCCGCCCTGGAGACAAGAGGTGCAGAACGATTTCGACTCGTGGCAGAGGCCCTGAAGGATCCAGACTTAAAGGAATTTTACAAAATGTTGTGGATTTCAGAGGCCAAACACGGACATATCTTTGTTAAGATGGCGCTTAACTATTTCCCGGAACAGCAGGTCTACGATCGCCTGGAAACCTGGATGAATCGGGAGGCAGAGGTCATTCAGCAGTTGCCATTGCGACCGGCACTACATTAGCCAAATAATTATTTGGGCGTGCCCCTTCGCCCTTTTCCTTCGTTTCCACTCAGGAATCAAGTTCTCAGGGTCGGGTCCGCCAGCTTGCGGATTCGCTGGTCGCTCCGTACTTGAGCGACGCGAAACATCGCGTCTCTACTGCGTACTGCCGACCCTCCGGGTCTGGCACCCTCCAGGCACCTCACGCTTCCGCGCTGCGCGCGGGATATTCCACGGAGTCTTCACGAACATTAAGCATTATAGTCGGTTAGAATGTTTGCCGAGAAGGGAACAGCTCTTAGTTCTTAGCTCTTAGCTTTTAGCTTTTAGCTTTTAGCTCTTAGCCATTAGCCATTAGCCATTAGCCATTAGCCATTAGCCATTAGCCATTAGCCATTAGCCATTAGCCATTAGCCATTAGCCATTAGCCATTAGCCAAAATTAACCACCTCGTTCTGCGGGAAAGTGTTGAGATAAAAAGTCGTTTAATGGTTAAGGCGTTCTTCGACCAACAAAGCACAGCGTGCGTAGTTGGTTATTGTTTAATCGAACGAATAGAAACGATTTAACAATTCAACATTACATCAATTCAACATTACATCAATTCAACATTACATCAATTCAACATTACATCAATTCAACATTACATCAATTCAACAAATAAACGGTAAACCCTATTCCGGGTGAGGGATAGTAGGGGCCGGCCGTGAAACGGCCGGGTCCGAGGATCGCCTTTGGCGAGCTCGAGGACGGAACCTCCGCATAGCCCGACCCTCGAGGTCTGCCGAAGGCAGAACCTCGGGGGGCACCCCCAAATCAAATATTAAGGCCATGTATGATACGCTAAATTACTCTCGGTCATCTACACCCCACAATTTCCAAAAGCGATCCGACTCGCCCCATTTGCGAAGTTGCTCGAGCGCGCTTTCTATAGAATCCGGATAGGGTTGCTGACGATCCTGAAAATACATCTGTAAGGCGGTTTCAATAGGAATGTCAGGATGAACCTGTTCCCGAAGAAAATGCATCAGTTTCATAAAACGAAACGGATGAAACCAGCGGAAAATACGCTCCTGAAAAGCTGCCCTGGACTTGGTGTGAATGGCGGTCTCCTCCCAATGTCGAACTAACCCTTGCGCATCGAAAAAAGGCCGTGTAGGTTCGGGTAGGCTAGACCACATATCCGCACTATTCGTTCTAGCTGCTGATAGTGTTGTAACCACTTTCTCCAAAATGGGAACATTAGCGTAATGATAGCTGGTCTGCTCTTTGGTCTCGAGATATTCGCTCATCGCCCGACCGGTACCAAAAGGAACCCGATCCGATATGCGATTAGAGGGAAATACGCGTGAATTTGTAGCATGGGCCACAGTTCCATTCAACTGACACTTTTGCAAAAAATAAAAGTCCTCCCCTGCTTTACGCTGGTTCATACCTCCAATTTTCTGATAAAAATCAGCGCGAGCACTCAGACAGGAACCTATGGGCTGCATGGCATGAGGATATCCAACCCTATACTGTATATGACAGTAATACCTCAAATGAGCTTCATATTCCAAAATGGCCCGATTGAGTACATCGTGTTCATCATGTGTGCTATGCTCAAATTGCATCACAGCAGCATCAATTTCAGCACAAGAATACACTTCGGACCAGGCTTTTAAATAATCACTGCGAACCCGGCAATCGCCATCCAAACAAACCAAAATGTGATTTCGGTCGAAACCCCTTTCGGCCCCAGCAGTATCCATCCCAAATTTACGCGCATAACCCACGCCAGCTTTTTTGGCAGGAATGTGCGGTAGGTACATCACCTCTAATGGGAAAGAAAACTGCAAGTTTTTAAATGCAATCTCCTGTTGTTCATGATAGCTATACGTTTCAACGGTGTCGCGCGCACCGTCATTGAGAATGATAAACACCTTGGTGGGAACCGAATGAAAATGATTGGCTTTTTCCAGATCAGCCAAGGTGGACTTTAAATCGGGCTCACGGTGGGCCGGAATAATGATACTGATCTTAAAATTATGGCTGCTCTTCATTGGGGAAGCTAAATAAATAAAAAATAATCATAACACCGCTATCAAATTGATTCCCTGATCTTATATGGGCTTTAGATTCAGTGTAATATAGAACACCTTAGGATGAAGCTAACAAAGTAGCCGCTCGAAGCCCTATACTTACGATTCAGATAGAATGGTGAAAGACGTTCTTCTATTCTTCTGATACTCCTCTTCGGTACACAATTCGCACAAGCAGTCGACAGCCGGTGCGCTTTCACCATACCCCTTAGCACGTAATCTATCCCTGGCGATACCCTGTTGAACCAGGTAATCCACAGCGGATTGGGCACGTGCTTGAGACAGGTTTAAATTGTAATCCTCTTCTCCTCGACAATCCGTATGGGAATTCAATTGAATGGTCAAATTGGGATTGTCCGCAAGCAGTTGAGACAAGGTATCTAAAACTCGAGCTGCGTCGGGTCTGATATTGGCTTTATCAAAGTCGTAATAAATGTTCTCCAAAACAATTTCGGTATCCAAAATCTTTTGAGGTAAAACGATCTCAACGAGGTAGACTTCGTCTTCATTCCCAGATAAACCTACTGAGGAAAAGGTTTTTGACTTATTCAAAAAACCGTCGGCGGAAGCCATAATGAAATACGACTGATTCGGCTTGAGATCAAATTCATAGGCTCCGCGGAAATTGGTTTTTGCCTGGCGGATTTGCCCATCTACTACAATGTCTAACTGAGCATCAGAGAGTGCTTTGCGTTCTATTATTCCACTATTGGGATCCTGGGGCTTGCGATAAACTTCCCCTTTTACCCGAACCTCTAGAGCAATATTAAAAGGACTATCCTCCGCAACACTGTCTGGTTCCAATCGCTGACGTGAGAATAGGTAAATATCATCCGATCCTTCCCGAGCGCTCACAAAATATCCGGATTGCTTTGAATTGCTGAGAGTTTGAGGTAAAAACGACATGTCATCTGCCCCTGAATTGATGGGATGAGGAAGGGGCGCAGGTGGTAACCAACCGAGCTGCGGATGAAAATGAGTCCGAAAAATATCTAAACCTCCATACCCGATCCGGTAATCAGATGAAAAATACAGGGTATCTTGATCTAAGGTAGGAAAAACTTCTCGGCCAAAAGTATTGATCCGACTCCCCAAATTACTTGGCTGCCCCCACTTCAGATCATGATATTTGACTTCCCATAAATCAAAAGTTCCTATATTATCGGGATGGTCAGAACTGAAATATAATGCTTTCCCATCAGCGCTAAATACTGGATGTATGTAGTTCACTTCAGGAAGTGTAAAGGGCAGTAAGCGGGGTGTAGACCACCGACCATCAAGCTTTGCACTGTAGTAAAGTTGACAATAATAGTCATAGTGCATATCGGAAGGAGAACATCTAGTAAACACCAGCTCCAGACCATTCGGATGAAAAGTCAAGCCAGATTCATTTTTATCCGTATTTAAAGGAATAGATAGAGGTAGTACCGGCCCGGCTGGAAGTGCGGATTCATAAATGTCTGTAAATTTCTGTCCCGTCCACTTATACAGTTCATCTCCGGTGCTCTCTCTACGATCGGAAGTGAAATACAAAATATCCTTATAAATTTGGATGCCATAATCTCTATGGGGAGAATTGAAGTTCCATGGTTCTAAGTTTACTAATTCCTTTTGACTTGCTGCTAAGCGTTTTTGTATGATTTGATTTTCAACCAGCGCTTTGCGATACCTTTCATTTGTCGGCTCCTGTCGGTAAAGTTGCTGAAAAACATCACGGGAAACCTCATAACGCTCCAAACGCATGAGAGCTACACCAGACTTATACAAAGCTTCACGACCAAAACCCAGATCAAAGGACTTCTCATACCAATACAAAGCCTCATCCCAATCATTCATTTCCTCTTGTGCCTGACCAATGAGATAAGCTTTTCGGGCTTTGGCATCAGGGTAAGAAGCTTTTTGCATCTCATCTTTCAACATTTGAGCGGCTAAATAATACTGCTTGTACTCTAAAGCCATCTCACCAGACTCGATTTTTTGGGTAGTCGTACAGCCTTGAAAAAGCATAAAGCTGAGACAAATTAGAAGAATCCCGAAAAGAAAGCGAACCATCATCATGGAAATATAACGAAAAAAGGGTGTACTACTGTTGCAGCACACCCTTTTTTTATTTTATTTCAAACACGATTAAGCCTGTGTCTGCGACCGCTGCTTTGCCGTCTGACTTGATCGGCCACCAGATAGTTCCGGTGTCAAATCGGCCATAATAGGTGAAGCTACAAAGACAGAAGAATACGTACCTACAACTACACCGACAACCAATGCAAAGGCAAATCCTTTAATACTCGTACCACCAAAAATGAACAAGATGGTAACTACTAATAGTGTAGTCAATGAAGTAATAACTGTTCTACTAATCGTACTATTAATAGCCATGTTAACTACTTCTGTTTTAGATCTACTCGTATACGTATTGCCAAATTCCCGAATCCGGTCAAATACAACCACCGTATCATTGATTGAATAACCAATGACAGTCAAAAGGGCAGCGATAAAGGCCTGATCGATTTCTAAAGAAAACGGTAGCCATCCATATCCTAAAGAGAATATAGCTAATAACACCAGTGTATCGTGAAATAAGGCTGCCACCGCTCCCATACTGTATTGCCATCTGCTAAATCGGATGAAAATGTACAAGAATATTAATAACAGGGAGAATACAGTAGCATAATAAGAACTCGTGACTATATCCTCTGCAATAATAGGCCCCACCTTACTAAAACTCGTTACGTGAGTACCACTTACATCGGAACGCTTAAAACGCTCGTACTCCAGGTTTCCGCCAACCATACCATTGATACCTTCGTGAAGCAAACTCATCACTTCATTATCGATGTCGTCTCCCGATTCGTCGATGCCATAAGCCGTAGTAATGTTGTATGTATTTCGAGTATCTACAGCCTTCACTACAGGCATTTCTCCATAGACCTCTTCCAAATTTTCACGAAGCGCCTGAGCATCGACTTCCACTTCCTCTGCAAATTGAACGTTATAGGAATATCCTCCTTTGAAGTCTACACCCAGTTCAAATCCTCTTGCAAAGAAGGATCCAATACCTGCAAGGATTACCAAGCTGGATATGATATATCCGATTTTGCGTTTCCCTAACCAATCTACTTGAGGATTTGCAAAAAACCCACTTGAAAAACTAGTTTGTAAAGTGAGGTTTTTGTCCTTGGCCAACCACCAATCTATAACAAGACGAGAGAAAAGAACGGCTGTTATAATGGTAGAAATTACACCAATAATTAAGACTACGGCAAACCCTTTAATCGGGCCTAGTCCAAAATAAGCAAGAACAACCGCTACCAAAATTGTGGTTACGTTCGCATCGATAATAGCTGAATACGAATATTTAAAACCATTGGATACAGCCAATTTTAATCCTTTGCCTTCTCTAAGTTCTTCACGTATACGCTCAAAGATGATCACGTTGGCATCTACGGCCATACCTATTGTTAATACCACCCCGGCGATACCTGGTAATGTAAGAACCGTTCCATAAGAGGATAATGCACCAAATATGAAAAATAGGTTAGCAAATAGGCATAGGATGGAAACCACCCCACTACCGCCGTAGTAAATGATCATGAAAACCAATACCAAGAAAAATCCAATAAATAGGGAGTACATAGACTTTCTAATATTATCGGCTCCTAAACTGGGACCGACTACGGACTCCTGAATAATGATGGTTTCTGCTGGTAGTTTTCCGATCTGTAGAATATTAGCCAAATCCTGGCCTTCCTGAATCGAAAAGTCACCTGTAATTTGGCTATTACCGGATACTATCGGCACATTCACACGTGGGGCACTTACCACTTCATCGTCGAGCACAATCGCGATTTCTCTGTTATTATCTTGCGCGGCCTTGGTAGTCATATTAGCCCATTTCCGAGCTCCTTCCTGATCCATGGAAATAGATACAGCCACTTGACCTGATGTTGGATCAGGGTTAGATCTTGCCACCGTAATGTGATCGCCCTCTAAAGGTGGTTTGTTCGGACCACGAGGCATCTTTATTGCGTAAAGTTGATAGTTTTTAGTTAATAGACCTGTCTCGAAGTCTCGCACCGGGTCGGCAGACCAACGAAATCCTATATCACGAGGAAAAAGGCTTTTTATATCGGGCTGTTCAAGCATGTCCATCACAGCATCTCGTTGGTTGTCCCGAGCTTGACCCATTACAGCGAGCGGCATTATAACGCCCTGCTCAGTAATACTATTTAACGTAAACTTTTCGAACAGTGGCCCCAATTGGGCCTCTAAATCTGATCGTAAATCATCGGTATCATCAGCAAGCAAGTTATCTATATCGGAAACTTCGCCTGAATCTGAAGCTAATGTTTCAGTGGAATCAACCATCGCTGATTCCGCTTCCTCGACCTCACTGGATGAATCAACTGAATCAACACTTTCCGGATTATTCGCTTCCTGTTGCTTTCGCAGTTTTTCATTGGCAGCCATAAACGCTCGTTGGATGCCGTCATCATTAAAACGGTATACGTCCCAAAACTCAAGCTTGGCTGTGGCTTGCAAATATGAGCGAGCACGTTCTCGGTTATCTACACCAGGCAATTCAACAAGTATTAAATCGCGGCCCTCATCTAATGAAACATTAGGCTGTGTAACACCAAATTTGTCAATCCGATCCTTTAAGCGCTTAAAGGTCAAGTCTACAGTTTCATCAGCCCGATCTCTCAAGATGCTAATAACCTCGGAATTGGATGTTTCAAAGTTTATATCTTCTCTGAGTGATGCGTTCCGAGCAAATATCCGCGCTAACTTATCATCCGGAGCTACCTCCGCAAAGGCTTCACCAAACAAAGTAATGTAGTCAGATTGCGTAGCACTCATTCGCTCGCTCGCCATCTCAAGCGCTTTACGGAAATCAGGATCTTTGTTCTCGTCTGCTAATGTCAGCAAGAAACTCTGAAGGTCTACTTGTAAAACAACACTCATCCCTCCTTTTAAATCTAGGCCTAATGCCAATTGCTGAGATTTCAACTCATTGTAAGTAAACTCCTTTAATAGTGGAACTTTTACAATAACTTCATCTGAGATAGAATCCAGATAACTTGAGCGTGCTTCGCTATATCGTTGTTGATAAGCTAATTCATCTTCAATTCCCTCAGCCTGCTGTGTAGCATATTCTTCTGCATCATCTTCTACGCCTCGAGTAGGCAAGAGATACATGTATTGAATGGCACAAACGATCGTGAGGATCACTAAAAAGAACTTAATAATACCCTTTCCCTGCATAATTTATGTACTTCTAATTCTGGTATAGGTTACGTTAAACGCCGCAAATATAAGTGAATTATTTACATTTAGTTAATTCTTATTTGTTTTCTCTCAGATGATAAAACCCATCCTGAGTTTCTCGGCGGAAATAGAACAAAAATAGTCCATTTCTACCACTCATATTGCAGCTGTATCGTCATACTTCTGGGTGCCTCCAATAATCCTGGACGCAAACTGTATTCCCGATTGAAAATATTTTCAACTTCAGCCAAAACTCTCCATTGACTCCACTGATGGCCCAAACTAATATCCCACCGCCAAAAGGCTCCCGCATTGGTGTTACGGTATTCCTCAAGCCCTGGTACCACAAATAATTCTAATAAGGCATCAATTGCCACCATATCAGAATTGTAAAGGCCACTTAACCCGAGCTGCCACTTTTTCCAATTGAAACTGGATTGCATGGTAAATTGATGCTGCACTCTATACTTCAAGATGTTTTCTTCAACGGAAGACCTTGCTTGAATATCTGCATTGAAATTTCTATACGTGGGATCAATAAATGTGTAGCCCAGTAATAAGTCACCTGAAATACCTGAAAAGCGATAGTCTCCCAGAAGGGAAAGCTCAAGGCCACGAATGTCTGTATCCCCAATATTTAAGGCTTGAAAACCCAAAAATGGATTTTGAAGGCCAAACTCTATCATGTCATCATATTGCATGAGGAAAATATCCAACCGAAATATTGAACTGAAAGCACCTATGGGTAAAAGTTGCTTAAAACTAAGATTATAGGTCTCGCCAATTTCAGAGACTAAGTCCGGGTTGGGAGAAATTAAAGTAGGTCCTAACGGGGTTGCGATAAATTTCTCAGCTATAGTAGGAAAACGATATCCCTGACCCCAATGAAAAGAAAGTGCTGTTGCGCGGCTGAATGCATAATTCATACCCGCTGAAAATAAAGGTTGCCATTCCCAGGTATCCGCGTTGATCTCTTCGCCATTGAAAGTAATATTCCCTGGATATTGTGCATTATACTCTAATCGAACTCCTCCAACGATCCTTAAGTCAGTTAATAATTGATATTCTGATTGAGTAAATAACGCCGAGTTATAAGCCCAAAGTTTTTCGTTGCCAAACAGCTCAGCTCGGCTCTGAAAAGCCTGCGCAGAGCTCCCGGCAATCCATCTTCCACGGCCTTTAAAAATGGGATGACTGTATTGGTAGTTAAGTAGGTATTGTAAAACTTGACTCCCCCTATCATTGGCGGCATCATTCCTGGAGTAAAACAGTCGACCTTGCAGGTAATGCTGTCGACCGTCACTATATGTTCGTTTGAAATATGGATCGATTTGAGCGCGAAATACATCATTGCGAATAAAGGTCGATGAATCACCAATATTAGCTCCGGCCCCTGCGTCTTGCCAATATAAAAAAGATGAAGTCTGGCTTCTGTTGCCTAGCAGATGTAATCCATATTCAACGCCTTGCCGGGGCACATATTTGGCCAGGTACGCAAGCCGTCCTCTATCTCTTTGGTAGGCTTTGAGATGATTCTCTTCATTTTCCCATCGCGCACTCCCCTGCCATTGAAAATCTCCTTTTGTGTCTGTATGAGTTGCGTGTGCCCAGTACGACATTCGAGGACCGTCATACCACTGCTTATTGGGATCTGAAGTGCCGCCAACTGCCCGACTAGCTATTAAAAGCTCAGAATAACTGGTATCATTCAGGTATGGCCATGTTTGCATCTGAATAACTCCGTTCAAGGCGGCAGAACCATACAAGACGGTAGCTGAGGTTTTTACAATTTCAGTACGTTCTATCAATTCAATAGGTAAGTCACTCCAGTTTATGGTTCCCGCATCGGGCTGAAGCATAGGCACACCATTCAATAATAAAGCCACTCGACTTCCAGCGCCAAAAGCATACCCAGCTCCACCACGAATACTTATTTGGCCATCAACGACTTGAACACCAGGCATCCGATTCATTAATTCGCTCAAATCGGGTGTGGATCGATGCGAAGTTAAACTTGTGGGCATGACGTCCAAGGAGGTTATGGCATCCATTAATCGTTCCCCGCTGCGATTACCCGAAATCACTGCTTGTTCTAAAAGTTGACTGCTTAAAACTAGCTGTACGATAAGGGTATCTTGGCTTATATTACCCACTTTTAGTACTTGAGACTTATACCCTAAGAATTCAATTTCGTAAGCTTGATTGCATTGAGCATAAAACTTTCCGTCCTCATCAGCGTAAAAAACTTTCTGATCAGAATCGCGAACATTAGCATAGGGTAATGGAAATTGGTCTGCAGCATCAACTACTTTGACCCAGACCGAGTCCTGCGTCCATGCAGTTTGCACGCAACATATTAAGAAAAGAAATTGATATATTTGAAATACTTTTATCATACTTCTCAAATATAATCACAATGAGACATATCAACTTCCTTCTATCGATGAGCTTTTTATTTTTTGCCGTTTTGCATCTTGCTGCTCAAAATTGTGAGCCTGATGAAATGTATGCAGATTCAACTGCCGGAGTTTATCCGGCCCCGATCACACCGGAAAACCCAGATGGAGGGATTGATGAACCTGCCTGTATAAATAAGTATTATGAGTATACGCTAACGGTTATTATCCCAGACTCAATCACCATAGATCTTTTTGGGCAATCATTGAGTCTCGAAATTATATCAGCCGATGTACCTACTGAAGGCGCAATAAACGGATTACCTCCGGGAATTGATTATTTGTGTGTTCCGGGAAATTGTGTCATGCCTGCACTTAGTTACGGCTGCTTGCTATTATACGGTACAGTACCTAAGGGGACAACGCCGGGAGATTATGATCTATCCTTAGAACTCAATATTACATTTGCCGGCTTAGGGACGCAATCTTTTGATTTTCCGGGAGAAGTGTTTCCGGGAGAATACTATTTGACAGTTCAGGAAGAAAACAACCCAGATTGCATCAGTTCAAGCATAGATCAGAGTCGTCTCGAAGGGATAAAGCTTTACCCTAATCCTCTTACCTCGGGATCCCTGCTTCAGTTTTCTGGTAATAACCACTGGAAATCAGCAACAGTCTTTGATGCAAACGGACTATCGGTTTCCCGAGCACTAAAACCATTTGAATCAGTAGATCTAAATGTGCCATCTGGTCTATACACCGTAGTTTTTGACTTTGGTGCATTCAAACAAAGAAAGAAATTAGTGGTCTATTAAATGGAAGAATCGTAAGAAATCATATCGAGATTGACCAAATCATCTTCCTCTGAACTTATGGATAAATAATTTAAAAATCCTCCAGACGCCTCTGCGATGTGCTTTGCATATGACCGCATTGACTCCAAGATCCGCACCGCCAAATCGTCCCGCAATTGGGCTAAAATTGGAGAACACTTCTCCAATTCAGCTGATAAAAACGTTTGCAATTCTTCTTTTTTGCGCGGAGCAACATCAATTACATCCTCAATTTTTGAAAGGAAACCTTTAGATACATCGCGATAGAACGGTTTCAAATCAGCATCAAATGAATGTGACCTGATCACCGTCACGCGATGAGCACTTTCGATCTCATTTTGCTCAATATACCCATCCGCTGAGCCAATTAAAACGGCTATCAATGGAAATGCATCCAAAAGTTGTTGATAATCGTCTGATTTTAATTCTTCTAAGGTCTTTAACATGTCATTATTTTTAACGCCACAAAAATACAAAATCCTCGCTAAACATCGATTATATTTTGTGTGATCTGCAGATAATTTTCCATTGTTAGAAATAGCAAAATCAGACAAGAGGGATAGCCTCATAATACGCTTTACTCAGTCTAAGCGATGAGAATAATTATATCTCAATTTGTGCACATAAAAATAATCCCCTTAATTTCTATAAAACTGACCTGATAAAAGTTCCCATTAAACACATTACAAATAAATTTATAAGTTGAAAATTGAAGACCTTGGAAGTAGTCCTTATGAAAGCTATATCTTTTCTTCAGGTCCCTATTCTAAAAATGTGAAAGAAAACCCGTAGGCTTTTCATACTACCTTTATATTTATTATTATAAATATGTTATACTTTTACACAAAAACCGAAAGTGAGTAAAAAGAAGAAAGCGGCAAAAAAAGTTACTCCCCTCATGAAGCAGTACTTCCAAATGAAGTCGAAGTATCCTGATGCATTATTGTTATATAGAGTGGGTGATTTTTATGAAACCTTTGCAGATGATGCAGTCAAGGCCGCCAACATTTTAGGAATTACGCTTACCAGTCGGAATAACGGAGGAAGTGATATTGCACTAGCTGGCTTCCCGCACCACTCATTAGATTTGTATCTGCCGCGACTCGTGAAGGCAGGCTTACGTGTCGCCATTTGCGAACAATTGGAAAAGCCCAGTAAAACCAAAAAAATAGTAAAAAGAGGCGTTACAGAAATGGTCACCCCCGGCTTGGCTTTCAATGAACAGCTATTAGACCATAAATCCAATAACTTTTTAGCCTCCATCCATTTTGCAGACGAAGTCATGGGCGTAGCCTTTCTCGATTTATCAACCGGAGAGTTTTTAGTCAGTGAAGGCAGCTCAGCCGAAATTGATAAGCTTTTACAAAGCCTTCAGCCTCGCGAAATCATATTTGCTTCAACTTCTAAAGAAAAAGTACAACAATTCATTGGAAAAGACTTTCATACCTACCCTCTGGAAGAGTGGATTTTTACACTCGATTTTGCCCGGCCCAAGTTATTGGATCAATTTCAAGTTCAAAACCTAAAAGGGTTTGGAATTGAGGATTTCCATTCTGCTCAAATTGCTGCCGGCGCCATTTTACAATACTTATTGCGCACAGAAAACAATCAATCGGCGCATATCAATACCATTCGCCGTCTCCAAAATGAAAAGTATGTTTGGCTGGACAAGTTTACAATTCGTAATTTGGAACTTATTCATAGTCCTCACCAAACGGGAATACCTCTTTATCAAGTGCTCGATGCTACCATCTCTCCTATGGGTGCCCGGCTATTGAAAAAATGGGTGGTTCTCCCTATTAATGATCTGGAAGAAATTCAAAAGCGACACGAAATTGTTAATCATTATGTTGAGAAAAAAGTTGAACGAGAGGAACTACAAAAAGAATTAGAGAAAATTGGCGATTTAGAGCGGCTGATTTCGAAAGTCCCATCTAGAAAAATAAACCCAAGAGAAACCGCCCAGCTCAAAATAGCTCTAGACCGCATTCCTCCCATCCGTCAAGCACTAGAAAAAGCAAATATTAAAGGTCTAAAAAGTCTAATCCATACACTTAATGATTGCCCGACGGTTCGAAATAAAATTAAAGACGCCCTTGTAGAGTACCCACCGTCTCAATTGGGAAAAGAAAACGTTATAGCCAATGGTTTTCATCCAGAATTAGATGAATACAGATCAATTATCAAAGATAGTAAGCAAATGCTACTCGATCTTCAAGTGAGGGAAGTTGAAGCGACAGGTATTCAAAATCTAAAAGTGGGCTTTAATAATGTATTTGGATATTATTTGGAGGTAACCAATAAATATAAAGATAAAGGCCTGGTGCCCGACCATTGGATACGCAAACAAACTTTGACAAATTCAGAACGCTACATTTCAGAAGAACTAAAAGTTTTAGAAGAAAAAATACTGACCGCTGAAGAGAAAAGTTTGACTTTAGAAGAAGACCTCTTTGACAAACTGGTTTCTTATCTTGAGGATTACATTCAACCTGTTCAATTAAATGCACAGACTTTGGGAAAATTGGACTGCTTATTGTCATTTGCCGAAATTTCGGTTTTGAATGATTACGTCCATCCAGAAATGGATGAGAGTTTTGTTATTGATTTGAAGCAAGCGAGACATCCCGTTATAGAACAGTCACTACCCACTGGAGAGCCCTTCATACCGAACGATATTTATCTCGATGACAAAGAGCAACAAATCATGATGATCACAGGACCTAACATGTCCGGAAAATCAGCTATCCTTAGGCAAACTGCATTGATCGTACTTATGGCTCAAATGGGGTGTTTCGTTCCCGCTCAGTCAGCTCGAATTGGTCGGATTGATAAGGTGTTTTCCAGAGTGGGCGCATCAGATAATATTAGCTCTGGGGAGTCTACCTTCATGGTTGAGATGAATGAGACATCCAGCATACTTAATAATGTCTCACCTCGATCTCTAATACTGTTAGATGAGATTGGTCGAGGAACGAGCACATATGATGGGATCTCTATTGCATGGTCAATTGCAGAGTTTCTGCATACCTCCGCTAAAGGAGCTCCCAAAACCCTATTCGCTACCCATTACCACGAGTTAAACCAACTCGCACAGAAATATTCAAGGGTAAAAAATTATAATGTCGCTACCAAGGAAAATCAAAGTCAAATTGTTTTCCTGCGGAAGCTACAAGCTGGAGGATCTCACCATTCTTTCGGTATTCAGGTAGCTCAAATGGCAGGTATGCCAGATACGGTGATTCAGCGAGCAAAACAGGTGTTAAGCCAGCTGGAAACCAAAAATATCCAACAAAAAAAGGAAACCGAGGATCGATTGTCAGACATGGAGTCCACTATCGGCATGCAACTAAGCATGTTTGGAAATGATCCGAAATGGGATACCATTCGTCAGGAAATTGAAGAAATAGACCTCACTACCATGACGCCTATTGAGTGCATGATGAAATTAAAGTCTATACAAGAGAGTATCAAGGAAAAAAAATAGACATCATCGGTCGATGATGTCTATTTTGAATCTCGTTAAAGCTGTATTTGCTATTTTACAATAAACAACTTCACGGCTTGCTTCCCATTAGATGTTACTCGTAAGAAATAGCTTCCTGGAGTCAAATCCGTAACTGAAATTTGTTTGCGTAAAATCGTCGCAGGAGCATGCACTTCTCTAAATACACTTTGACTTTGAGTATTTACAATCTCAAGCTCAATAGGATCTGTATTATTAGGCACCTCTACAGAAATATTCAATCGATTACTTACCGGATTGGGATATATATCAAAACGGTTTACAATAAGTTCGCTGAATGAAGAACTACTAACACCTACAGTAAAGGGTCCGAATGACTCAACACAACCGTTAGCATCCGTCACTGTCAACGAATAGTCTCCCGGAGGTAAGTTATCAATATTTTGACTAGTCGCTCCGTTTGACCATTCATAAGAGTAAGTAGGAGTACCACCTTCAATATCATAGGTTATTGAACCATTATCCTCCCCGGCTGAACTATTACTAATTGAAAGGTTAGCAACAAGTAAGGGATCCGGCTCTGTTATCACAAAATCTAATGTTTGCTCTGTTCCTTCGGCATCTGTAATCACAACCGAATAAGTACCTGCACTCAATCCTGTCAGTTCCGTGACGTCTACATCTCCTGTGCTCCATTCAATTGTGTAAGGTGTAATACCTCCCAAAATCTCAATTTGTATCGCACCATTGTCCTCACCAGCACAAATAATATTGGAATTACTTCCAGATGCTGATAGGGGTTGCACAGTGATGTCTATGGATGAACAGTATGTATTTTCACCACAATCATTTGATACAGTCAAACACACCTCAAAACTACCACTTTCAGAATATTGGTATTCACCATTGGGGTCCGAAGAAGTGTTTCCGTCGCCAAAATCCCACAAATAGGATGTAGCTACACCTTCATAATCTGCACTAAAGGTCAATGTGCGTGTATCACTTGTCAAATCTAACTCGGCCGTAGGCGCTTCATCGTACGCTTCCACTTGAACACTAAGCGTATTTTCACAACCATTTAGGGTGTTTACGATGGTCAGCTCATATGTTCCTGCCTGGTCAACCTGTGGCGATAAACTATTTGCATTCGCAACAATATTACCATCCGTAGTTGTCCATTGATATTCAAAGTCAGCTCCCTGACTTGAGTTTGTCGCATCCAGTGTTATTTCAGAAAGGGTGCAGCTAAGTAAACCCGGTGATTCAATCTCAACCGAGGGCACATTTTCATCTAATTCTACTAAGAAGGATTCGACGCCAGTACAACCATTTTCCAAATTAGTTACTTCTACCTCGTAGTCGCCGGCTTCTACAATAGAAACATCATCTCCGGTGCCTATCTCCTCTCTGACTCCATTCTCAATGACATACCATACGACCGCGCGATCAGTTGCTGATGTCGCAATAGACAAATCAACAGGTTCTAGATCACAACCAATAACCGAATTACCTTCTACTGCAGCCGTGGGGGCTTCAGTATTCTCTTCGACAACTACTGTTTCTTGAGTCGTACACCCTGTTTCGCTATCCAATATAACCAGAGTATAATCTCCTCCACTTGCTACAACTGTGTTTAGCTCTGTACTTATGACTTCTCCGTTGGAGTTTATCCACTCATACGAGATATCTTGACCAGTGGAACTTCCCTCACCCGAGATCTCTACTTCGAGTACAGAACAGCTGATCTGACCTGAAACTTCTGCCGCAATTTCAAGATTAGAACTCACCTCAATGACTTCAACTGCTGATTCAGCAGAGCAACCTGTCGCGGTATTTGTTACAATAAGGGTATAAACTCCAACATCCTCCACATCAATAAATAGGGTGGCTCCCACACTTTCACCACTTTCATTTAACCACTCATAACTAATATCTGCGCCACTAGAACTATTGTCAGATCCAATGGTCACGGATGATTGCGCGCAATCTAACTCGCCGGTTTCGCCTGCATCCGCTATAGGTTGGTCACCACCAACCTCTACAACGACATCCGCCATATCACTACAAGCCGAAGAATTGCTTAAAGACAGGGTATAAGTTCCCGGAGCATCAACAGTAGGCATTAAACTATTTCCACCGCTAACAATATTTCCATCTGAAGTAGTCCACTCTATATCTGTACTTGATTCCACTTCTGAGTTTGAAGCATCGATAACTACTTCATTTCCAGAACACTCAATTTCGACAGATGTGGGCACAACTGCTTCAGGGGCCGGTTCATTTTCAATTTCTATATTCTGAACTTCATCACATCCATTCCCATCCGTCAATGTCAATGCATAATTTCCTGCCGGTAAGTCTATAAAACTATTATTGTTGGAAGGACCGAACCCAATGTCATACTGATAAGGTAAAGTTCCGCCACCCGCAGTGGCTATAATTACTCCGTCCGACTGATCGCAGTTTTCATTAAGTCGGGTGAGTTCTAAATCGAGGTCAGTTGGCTCCGTAACTTCGTATGCTTCAGATGTAGCACAACCATTTGCATCAGTGATATCTACAGCATATTGACCTGCGGGTAAATCCGTCCGAACAAACCCAGTAGTACCATCAGACCACTCTGCTGAATAGCCAGGTGTACCGCCAAATGCTGACAGTTCAATTACTCCGTTATTATCACCAAAACAGGCTGTCTCTAATTCTAAATTATCTTCTTGAATGGCCAATGCCTGATCTGGACCACCTACTACGCCTTCCATTTCAATGAATACACCATTTGCGTCCGTCGCTGTTAGCGTATATGAACCTTGACCTACATTAGATAAATTTTGATTATTAGACCCATTGCTCCAGGAGTAATTAATATTACCATGGCCGGGAATCAACTCTACATCTATACCACCCGTTTCATCCTCATAACAGATCTCATCGTATGGACTTACCGATAATGGCTCCATATCGCAACTTGTCATATAGGTTTCTAGCACAGTGGATGATGCCTGCCCCGTCTCGTAGATTCGTTTATCGGGACAAATTGTGTAAACCGTAGGATAATAAGAAATTTGATATTGACTGCCAACGTTGGCTCCATTCGTTGAAGTCAGATTGATAATGGGAAAGGGAATCCCATCTACCCAGTTCCCCAGACTCGTTCCATTACATCCAGCTGGGCCATACAAACATGATTCATTTGTATTTAAATCGGCTTCAATAAAATACACTCGAGCCTCATTGCTTCCATCAGGGCCATAATCCTCATAAATAGTTTCCATATTGCCTGAGTTGTGATAGCTCCAACAAGGTCCACACCAAGTGGCTGAAAAAACCAAATAAACTTGCCGACCTGCATCTAATTCGTCATAAAGCGTATGCGTATTGCCATCGAGATCGGTCAGCGTCCAGTCAGGCGCTTCTGAGCCGTCAGCCAATTGTGCAACACCAAATTCAGGGGTGAGCATATAACAAAGAGCTAGTACAAATAGGGTAAAAATCTTCTTCATGATTTATGATATTTCGATGATGTAATAATCAAAAATACCAAAGTTCTTTGGCTTACCAAATAAAGCAACCAATAATAACGATAGTAATTGATGAATTACCTATATTCTCTTTTACTTCACGTCAAGTGTTGAAATTTAATTCGGTATAAGGCGCAAAAGTGGGTGTCTCACGAAATAAAAAAGGCCGAGCTGTTGAGCTCGACCTTCATTTTGAAATTCTTACAAGTTGAATTAATTAGGCTCCTAAATAATTCTTTAGCAATTTACTTCGGTTTGTAGTACGCAATTTATTGATTGCTTTGTCTTTAATCTGTCGCACCCGTTCTCGGGTTAAACCAAATTTATCTCCAATATCTTCTAAAGACATGGGGTGTTTTAAACCAATACCGTAATACAGTTTAATAACGTCACACTGTCGTTCAGTTAGAGAACTGAGTGAACGATTAATCTCTTTGCTCAAAGATTGAGTATAATCTAACTCCTCATCAGTCCCCGGGGTTTTATCATTCTCCAGCACATCGAGTAAAGAATTATCCTCGCCCTCCACAAAAGGAGCATCAACGGAAACATGTCGCGAAGCTACTGCTAGTGTGGTTTCTACTTCCTCAGGAGAAATTTCCAACTGCTCCGCCAACTCGTCGGCAGAAGGCTCTCTTTCATAGTTTTGCTCCAACTCTGAAAAAGCGCGATTGATTTTATTTAACGATCCTACTTTATTGAGAGGTAGACGAACAATACGAGATTGCTCAGCCAAAGCCTGAAGAATCGATTGGCGAATCCACCATACTGCATATGAGATAAATTTAAAACCACGGGTTTCATCAAACCTTTGTGCAGCTTTAATTAGTCCTAAGTTTCCTTCGTTAATCAAATCACTCAGCGAAAGTCCCTGGTTTTGATATTGTTTTGCTACGGATACGACAAATCTCAAATTCGCTTTGGTGAGTTTTTCTAAAGCAATTTCATCGCCTTTCTTTATTCGCTTCGCTAACTCCACCTCTTCTTCGGGAGTTAAAAGATCTACTTTCCCGATCTCTTGTAAATACTTTTCGAGAGATTGACTTTCTCGATTTGTAATGGACTTTGTAATCTTAAGCTGCCTCATGCAATCATTTAGGTTTATTGAAAAATAGGTTTACTTCTTGTCTTTTCAGACAATTCACCTCTATTGACGTATTTCCAATTCGTTTTTTACAAAAAAAGTTCAATAATTTATGAGAAATTACAAATTTACAGTTTCTTACGGCCTATAGAAAAACCTTTAACTTTATGAAGCGCGTATCTTTCGACCTAGAATATATATTTAGAGCCTCTCCTGCAATATTGTATCAATTTCTCACTACACCCTCGACATTGATCCGATGGTTCTGTGACGGCGTTGACATTAAAGACGATATTTATACATTCAATTGGCAGGGTTTTGAAGAAGAAGCTGAATTAGTAGATGACATCGAAGAAGAACGGCTGCGGTTCCGTTGGCTCGATGCCGACGATGAAGAGGAGTATTTTGAATACAGAATGTATAAGTCGGATGTAACCGGAGAAACTATCTTGGAAATTACCGACTTTGCAGATGAAGATGAAGTGCAAGAGCAAAAAGATTTGTGGAATAGTCAGATCGAAACGCTGCGAAAAGAAACAGGCGGGTAAGTTAGGTCTCTATTAAGGGAACTGATTATGCATAAATCGAAAGTTCCCTTTTCTAATTTTCAACTCACTTATTTACATTTGAGATACCTTTTATCTTTGCATTATGGAAAGCACACCCTCAGTTCTAGATTTACAGCAAGTCACCAAGCAATATGAAGGACATCGCGCCGTAAATCAGCTTACTTTTCAAGTAAAGCCTGGCATTTTATTTGGGCTATTGGGTCCAAATGGAGCAGGTAAAACCTCTACAATCCGCATGATCACCGGAATCACTTTGCCCGATGAAGGAACGATCGCACTCAATGGAAAAATTGTTGACGGTCGGCTGTCCCAGGACATTGGATACCTGCCTGAAGAACGAGGTCTCTACAAAAAAATGACCGTCGGCGAACACCTCATGTATCTCATTCGGTTACGGGGTTGGAACCGAAAAGATGGTAAGAAAAAGGTCTTGGAGTGGCTGGAACGCTTTGAAATTGAAGACTGGTGGGACAAAAAAATTGAAGAGCTTTCTAAAGGTATGCAGCAGAAAGTGCAATTCATTGCTACTGTCATGCACGATCCTAAACTCATGATATTAGACGAACCCTTCTCTGGCCTGGACCCTGTAAATACGCGCCTGGTTCAAGAAGAAATAATTCGTCTCAGCAAAGCAGGATGTGGTGTTATCCTTTCTACGCACCGCATGGAGCAAGTGGAGGAATTGTGCGATGAAATTGTGGTCGTCAATCATGGAGAAAAAATATTGGAAGGCGCCATTGAGGATATTAAAATGAAGTATTGGAACCACGAATACCTCATTGATATCGGAATGTCACCCGCTGCGTATTTGCCAGAGAATGTAGAAGTCCTGCAACAAACCAATAAAGGCCTGTGGGAAGTCCGCCTGCCAGATGATATTTCAGCGTCTTCCCTCCTGCAGCATATTATCCAACAAGATATAGAGGTCTTACATTTTGAAAAAAGTCTGCCGAGCCTCAATGAGATTTTCATAGAAGTTACCGGAGAAAAAAATCCACAAATCGCATGAGTAAAACGGGGATAATCATATCGCGAGAGTATTGGAGCCGGGTAAAAAAACCACAGTTTTTACTCATTACTTTTGGCGCTCCTATCCTATTGGCAGCCATGTTCTTTGTCATTGGTTGGATCTTTTCGTATTCCGCTGATGAGCAAAAGACATTAGTAATATCAGATCCGGGAAATATTCTAGAGAACACATTTGAGCCCAACAGCTCTATGAAAGGCGTTTTCTCTGATTTGCCAAAAGCGGAACTGTTTGATCTGCGGGAGAAGGAAGAATACGATGGTATCCTTATCATTCCCGAACCCGATTCGGCCAATATTGATGTGCTTCAAGTGAAATACTTCGCTCCGGAACGGCTCAATATTGACGTGGATGCCTCCATTTCCTCTTATTTAAAAGCACGAATAAAAGATTGGAAGATGAATATCTTTCAAATAGATCAATCTCTTCTCGATAAGCTCGAAACGGATGTCAGCATTGCCTCCTCCACTAATCTGAAGGTTGACGAGGAAGAAGATCTTGACGAAGGTAGCAGCATCGCTCCCTATGTAGCATCTGCGATTGGTTTTATTATCGCTTTCCTGATTTATTTTATGGTTTTCATCAATGGGATGATGATTATGCGCTCTGTAATGGAAGAGAAAGTCAATCGGATTGTGGAAATCATGATCTCGACTGTGCGCCCTTTTCAGCTTATGATGGGGAAATTGATCGGTGTAGGTGCTGTAGGTGTAACCCAGATCGTCAGCTGGATGATTTTAATTCCTATTATCGTACTGGGCATCAGTTTCACCTTTGGGCTCTCCCTGGAAGGCTCGGGCCCCACAGCAGACCAAATGGCAGCGGCTGAAAATTTAGATACCAGTATTA
>Ga0209949_1000115_pt1 | contig 46427 bp, 45 predicted proteins | sample SalPonC_black_MG_FD_185711 | JGI IMG/M metagenome (GOLD analysis project Ga0209949, IMG submission 185711) | Salt pond soil microbial communities from South San Francisco under conditions of wetland restoration - Salt Pond MetaG... | ecosystem: Environmental > Aquatic > Marine > Intertidal zone... | reverse complement strand
GCCATGCACCAGCAGGCCGGTAATTGCCAGATGACCCGCGCCCCGCCAGCCGGGCCAGCTTGCTTTCAGTATCCGGGCAAGCACGCCAAGCAGCCCGAGCGTCAGCAGCATCCTGATCAGGAGCAGTGTGAAGGGCTCGGCGAACGGCAGACCATATTTGGCACCGATAAAACCGGTGCTCCAGAGCCAGACAAACAGTGCCGGCACGCCAAATGAGAACAGGGCGGACGATTTGGGGCCTGCGGCCATATCAATGCATCCCCGGGGCAAGGTTCTGGCGAGTCAACTCCCTGACCACGGCCTCGCAGACCTGAGCCGGCGTCTGCTGGTCCGCGCGGACAGTGATCTGCCCATAATGGTTATAGAGCGCAAAACGCTCTTCAAAGAGCTCTTCAAGGCTCTGTTGCGGGTGGCGTGAGATACCGCGCATGCTGTGATCACCTATTCGGCGCTTTACTGCTGCCAGGGAAATATCGAGAAACACCACAACGCCATGACGGCCAAGATGGGCCATGGCGTCATCGCTGTAAACCGCACTGCCACCCGTGGAAATCACATGGCGCTGAACGTCGAGAGCCAGCAATACCCGCCCTTCCACACTTCGCAATGACTGATAGCCGTCACCATCAACAATGGCTTGCAGCGTGCGACCGGTTTCCTGCTGAATAATCAGGTCGGTATCAATGAAACCCAACCCCAGTTCCTTTGCCAGCAGAACGCCGACGGTGCTCTTGCCGCTGCCGGGCATGCCGATCAGAACAATATTTTTTGAACTCATTCCTCTACTCCCCGACGGCAAAGATCGTATACTTGATCAATAACAGACATTCCTGATGTGAGACGTTATGGGTTTTACCCGCCAACTGGCTATTCAACTGATCCTCCTTACGCTGTTATTGCCGCTGACAGCCACAGGCAGTGAGGTTAAAAAAATAGTGCATCCGGACGGCACGGTGGAGTTCACCAATGTCGACAGTTCGGGCAACAGGCTCGCCTCCACCCGGGACGAAGTGGTCTATCGCTACACCGACAGCAATGGCGCGGTCACTTTCAGCGAAGTGCAACCGCTGAATGCCAGTTTTCAGGTCATCCGCTTTTACTGCTTCGCCTGCGACCCGGATTCCAGTGTCGATTGGCGCAAAACGCCGCTGTTTGTCGAACCCTACAAGCGTGAAATTGCGGTCGCGGCCCGTGAATTCGATGTTGATCCCGCCCTGGTGCGGGCGGTTATTCATGCCGAATCGGCTTTCAACAAAGCCGCCATATCCCCCGCTGGTGCCCAGGGCCTGATGCAGCTTATGCCCGCCACCGCCCGGGAACTCGGCGTTGACAACGCCATGTCCGCCACCGAGAACATTCGCGGTGGCGTCCACTATCTCGCCAAAATGCTCCAGCGCTTCCAGGGCGATATCCGCCTGGCGACAGCCGCCTATAATGCGGGCCCCGGCGCGGTTGGCCGCCATGGCGGCATTCCGCCCTATGCGGAAACCAGAGCCTATGTCCACAGGGTGGGCATCCTGCACCAGCGATACGCCAGCAATTAGTTGCCAGCTGTCGCTGTCAGGCAAAAGCCAGCCAGAAACCCACCAGCATCATCAGGCTGCCGGCAACCCGGTTGACTGTTTTCACGCCGCCCCTGCGGCTCAACGCCCGGCTCAGATTTTTCCCACCATGGGCGTATAGCTGCAGACAGACAAATTCCAGTACCAAAATGATCACGATCAGCGCCGTCAGCTGAGGCGCCATGGGCAGACTGCTATCAATGAATGGTGGCAGCAGGACCACGAAAAAGGCCCAGCCCTTGGGGTTGGCAATGGCCGTAACAAAGCCCTGGGTCGCCAGTTGCCATCGCGAGGCTTCGCCGCCGGATATATTTTCTCCCTCAGGCATCGCCATGCGGCCTTTTGACCGCCACATCTGAACGCCCAACCACGCCAGATAGGCGCCACCGGCGTATTTGAACAGCGCAAAAGCCGCCGGATACTGCAACATTAACGCCGCTACACCAACAGCCGCCGAGGTGGCCACCACAGTGACGCCAACCAACTCACCTGCCATCATCCACATGGCCCGGCGGACGCCGACAGTAATGCCCATGGACAGCGCCAGGGTCATACACATGCCGGGGGTAATCGACACCACAAAAAATGTGGGTATAAAGGCGGATAGCAACGGCCAGTTCAGCATCAGCACGGGATAACTCTCGAACAATAAGAGGACTTAGGAGAATCAGCATTCGTTCCCTGGTTCAGGGGATAAACCATTCTTCACGGCGACCCGCTATCATACCACCATGAAACTTTCCCGCATTATCAGTAACCAGAACGGTACCAGCCGCAAACAGGCCAGTGCGTTGATCGCCAGCGGCGCCATTGCCATTGACGGTCTGCGCTGCCACGAACCTGGCCGGGAAGTCACGGCCTTTGCAACGGTCACCCGCAACGGCCGCATCATCCAGCAGGGTATCACCGCCCACTATCTGATGATGAACAAACCCGCCGGTATTCTCAGCGCTACCTCCGATCCCGTCCACACCACGGTTATCGATCTGATCAATTCCCCCACCATCAACAACCTGCACATCGCCGGCCGACTTGATCGCGCAAGCACCGGCCTGTTGATTCTGACCAACGACGGCCAGTGGTCCCGCCGCCTGACCGACCCTCACCTGAAAAAACCCAAGATATACCGGGTCAGCACTGCCGGCCCGATTACACCGGAAACCAAAAAACACTTCGCTGACGGCATCTGGTTCGACTATGAGCAACTCAGAACTTCACCGGCCAGGTTGGAGGTCCTGGGCGCCAACTTTGCCCGGGTGACGATTTACGAGGGTCGATACCACCAGATAAAGCGCATGTTCCACGCCGTTGGCAACCGGGTGACAGCGCTACACCGGGAACAGATGGGCACGATCACACTTGATCACACCCTGCCTCCGGGCGGCTACCGCCCTTTGACCAGCGGCGAGGTCTGTTCGGTGACCGATAAGATAACCGCAGTGAAGACGAAATGCGGGAAAGCCAGTCGCAGATGAAAGCCATGGCAAAGGACCCGGGACTGAATTTCGAGAAACTCCAGGAGCGCTATACCAGGAACATGTTCGACGTTCACCTACTCGTGAAGTGGGCCGGTGAGCAGGGCAGGCAGACTGACATGAGAATGGCCTGCTTCGAAGCCTACTTTGGCCGTGCGGAGAATATTTCAGATGCTGACGTACTGGCGGGCTGTGCTGAGAACGCCGGACTGGACGCGAAAGCCGCAAGAGATGTTCTTGCTTCTGGCCAATACGCGAATGCCGTTCGCGAGGATGAGGCAAAATATCAGCAGGCAGGCGTTTCCGCCGTACCTGCCTATGTTATCAATCAGACCTGTCTTGTCTCCGGCGCCCAGCAGCCAGACACACTGGTTCAGGACTCTACTCGGAAGCAGCAATCAGGCTGGCGTTACCACCGGCTGCAGTGGTATCCACGCACAGATGGCGCTCAATCACGTACCGTTGATCCAGATTATGCTCGGTAATCAGCGGCAGCAGCGCGCCATCACGCTTCATCAGAGCCTGACGGTAAGTCTTCAGTACCGTGGGTTTGGCGCAGGTAACCACGGCATCGAAGCCATGGACCTTTTCAACGGCATCTGCTTCCAGCTGACCCTCGATACCAACGACCGGCAAACCGGCCCTGGCGGCATGATCAACGATCTGGTTAATACCTGGCGCAATCACCACTACCTTGTTGCCCTGAGCCAGCGCCATGGCCATTTGCTCAATCGCTGTGTCCTTGGTCGGGCCAAGACACAGCACTGTGCCACGGGGATGGTTGGTCAGAATGTTGGATTCACCGGTGGGGCCTGGCATTTCCTCGGCGTGAGCATCCAGTGGCTCCGGAACCGAATTGAAGACCGGCTTCATGGCCTCAGCCCGCGCCTTTGGCTCCAGGGCGCTCATCTTTTTCAGTTTGCCGATCAGGCCCTTGAGCTTGCTGGCATCCACTTTCTCGCCACCGGGCTCCGCCGACACCTGAGTCGTTTCGCCCTTCATGAAACGGCGCACATACTGGGGACCACCAGCCTTGGGGCCTGTGCCTGACAGACCTTCGCCACCGAACGGCTGGGACCCTACAATGGCACCGATCTGGTTGCGGTTGACGTAGGTGTTACCCACCTTGATGCGGCTGGCGATACGATCAACCCGATGGTCTACCCGGCTGTGAACACCAAAGGTCAGACCATAGCCCTTGGCATTGATATCATCCACTACCTGGTCGATTTCTTTCGCGTCAAAGGTAGCCACGTGCAGTACCGGGCCGAAGATCTCTTCTTTCAGATCCTGAATACCCGTTACCCTGAGCACCGCGGGCGATACAAAGTTGCCCTTCTCCGGTATTGACAGTTTCTTCAGAAGCTCGCCTCTTTTCTCATATTTTTCGCAATGATCGGTAATTTTCTTGGCAGATGCTTCATCAATCACCGGGCCTACATCGGTCGACAGCAGCCATGGGTCGCCAATACCCAGTTCTTCCATGGCACCGTAAAGCATCTTCAGCAGACTTTCGGCAATGTCTTTCTGCAAATACAGCATACGCAGTGCGGAACAACGCTGACCGGCACTCTGGAATGACGAAGCCACTACATCCCGGACCACCTGCTCAGGCAACGCAGTAGAATCCACAATCATCGCATTCAGGCCACCGGTTTCTGCGACCATCACCGCATCCGGTTCCATATTTTTCGTCATGGCCTTATCGATGACTTTTGCGGTAGCGGTAGAACCCGTAAAGCATACGCCAGCGACTCGTGAATCTGAGGTCAGGCCCGCACCGACGGTGGCACCAGTGCCCGGCAACAGCTGAATCGCATCCTTGGGAATGCCGGCCTTGTGCATCAACTCCACCGCCCGGACTGCAAGCAGCGAAGTCTGCTCCGCCGGCTTGGCCAGAACCACGTTGCCCGCGACAAGGTTCGCCATAATCTGGCCGGTAAAGATCGCCAGCGGGAAGTTCCAGGGCGAAATACACACCACCGGTCCCCGGGCCTCACCGCTGTCTTTGTAGCGAACACCTTCGTTGGCATAAAAGAGGGCAAAGTCCACAGCTTCACGAATCTCGGCGACGGCGTCCGACAGGGATTTACCGGCTTCCCGGGCGGTCAGGGCAAATAACTCGTAGGTATTCTCTTCATAAAGATCCGCCACTTTACGCAGGCATTCGGCCCGCTCTTCTGCCGACCTGGACGACCAGGCCTTGAATCCTTTCTCGGCAGCAGCAATGGCCGTGTCAATATCCTCTTCATTGGCCTGGGTAACATGGCCCACCACATCTTCCGGGTCTGCCGGATTGCGGACCACCTGTACCTCGGTGCCCGCCACTTTGCCATCGATCACCGGGCCGCCTTTCCACTGGTGTTCTTTAAAGGCACCACGACCCTTTTCGATCTCCCCGATCGTCACCGGGTCGGTAATATCCCAGCCCTTGGAGTTGCGACGGTTTTCCCCAAAGATATCCTTTGGCTGCACGATCGCCTTGCTGGAGATGTCCTTGCCCATTTCCGTAACCGTGTCGATCGGATCTTTCGCGATCATTTCCGGCGTGATGTCTTCGTCCACAATCTGATTTACAAATGAGCTGTTGGCACCGTTTTCCAGCAGACGACGGACCAGATAGGCCAGCAGTTCGCGATGGGCGCCAACCGGTGCGTAAATCCGGCAGGGTACGCCACTGTCTTTCATCACCTGGCTGTGCAGGGATTCACCCATACCATGCAGCCGCTGGAACTCGTAGTTGGCCTCGCCACGAACCTTGGCCAGTTCGAGAATGGCCGACACGGAATGCGCGTTGTGGGTCGCGAACTGCGGGTAAATGCGATCGGTCATGTTCAGTAGCTTGGTGGAACAGGAGAGGAAGGACACGTCACTGCAAGCCTTGCGGGTAAACACCGGGAACCCGCTCAGACCCATCACCTGGGCGCGCTTGATTTCAGCGTCCCAGTAGGCACCTTTAACCAGCCGCACCATGATACGACGGTCGTACTTTTCAGCCAGCCCATAAAGCCAGTCAATCATGAAAGGTGCGCGTTTGCCATAAGCCTGAACAACGACACCGAAGCCATTCCAGCCCGCCAGCTCAGGGTCACTCAGGAGCTCCTCAATGACATCCATTGAAAGGTCCAGCCGGTCCTGCTCCTCGGCATCGATATTGAAGCCCATATTGGCGGCCGCAGCTTTTTTGACCAGGCGTCTGGCCCTGGGCAAAAGCTCTTTCATCACGCGCTCTTTATTACCGTACTCGTAACGTGCCAGCAGCGCGGAAAGCTTGACCGAAATTCCGGGATTCTTGCGAACATCACCCTGACAATGCTTGGCAATGCTGTCGATGGCGTTGGAGTAGGAATTGTAATAACCCTGCGCATCATGATCGGTGCGGGCGGCCTCTCCAAGCATGTCATAGGAGTAGGTGTAACCCTTTTTCATGTAGTCTTCACCGGCTTTCTGGGCTTCCTTTATGTCGCGCCCGAGCACGAACTGGCGGCCCATCTCCTTCATGGCCAGGCCGGCTACCATGCGAATTACCGGTTCACCCATCCGCTTCAGCAGCCGGCGAAGGGTTTCACCCACGCTCTGGCGCTCGGATTCCGTCAGCAGGCTGCTGGTCATCAACAGGGCGATGGTCGCCGTGTTTATCATAGAGGAGGCTGCCTTGCCCCGATGATCACCCCAGCTTCCGGCGGTAATCTTGTCTTCAATCAGATCGTTTATGGTTGTGGCATCAGGCACCCGTAGCAAGGCCTCAGCCAGACACATCAATGCCACACCTTCTTTGGTGGACAAACCGTACTCTTCCAGAAACTTCTCCATGATGGAGGGCTTGGTATTTTTACGGACATTGCGAACCAGCTCAGCTGCCCGTGCAGAAATTGCTTTCCGCTCTTCCTCAGTCAACTGAGCGCCCGCAATCATTTCACTGATAACCGTGTACTCATCTGCAAGAAAGTAATCGCGAAGGGTCTGTCGGCTATCGACTAACTCCGGCGTCACAGATTGCTGCGGTCTCATACATGCTTCCTCTTTTTGCGTCTTTTTTGACTGAATTCTTTCACCAATCGGGAACAGCAACTGATCTGCCAGAAGACTCGCGGACCGGTGCCGGGATCCCGGATTCCGGACAGTGTGGTGTTCTGCCACTCCCACAAACAAACAGGTTCCATTAAGTCTAGCCGAAGTTTTGAACTACGCAGGGCAGTTTGAAAAAGATCAGCGTGGGCGCCGCTGTCAGCAAGCTCCGGCCGGTCGGCTTCGAGCGAAAACGCGAAGACCTGCGACACTCGAATTCAGTCATTTCCGGATATTACCCCGGCCAAGTTATTACCCTTGCGGGCCGATGACTATTTCTTGGCGGAAAAGTCCATTTTCTGATCGGACAGCTTGTCAGGTTCGCCGACCCAGGCGTAAGCCAGCAGGGTGGGTTCGAAATCTCCGGTGGTCATCCGGTGAGCCCGTTTGGGCGGATTGAATAATAGCGAACCCGGATTAAAGACGCTGTAGTTACTATCTGAAATCGAGCCACTCAGACAAATATAAGACTCACTGATGCCATCATGGCTATGCTCCGGATAGGTGCAACGAGGTGCAAACAGCACCATGCCGAGAATCAGGTTCTCACTCATGACCGGACCGTTCGGCCCCATCAGCTCTGCATAGGCATACTTGCGCGCCAGCCCCGGACGCATGCGTTCGTAGCCATATTTCCAGGTCAGCTGATTCGACACCCGGATCAGTGAACGCACCATTGGCGCTGTTCGCTCTCCCAACCCCCGATCAATCGCCCGATTGAGCCAGGCGCACACGGGTAACCGGATCGGTTGCTCGAATTCGACCCGCGGATTGCGCTCGAGCTCTGCATTCAGACGAGTTCGCACTTCTTTCAGATGGGAGCGGATCACGGCATTTCCGCCAGCGGATCCGAAGCGGTACAGGTGCCAGAATTCACGAAACAGAAATTGCCAGTCCACATGATCGCTGAGTTTGTTCACCTTGACCCTCCGGACTCAACGTCTGTCGATTGCTTGCAATACTGCGTCGAACGCCTTCGAAAACTGCTTCTGGGCCAGTCTGTCCAGGACATGGCCGGCAAGGGGCAGTTTGATGTGGCCGCTAGAAATCCAGACCACGCGGGTCTTGCCTTTGCCAGAGCGCTGAAGCGTGATTTCACCACGCCGGTGGTCAAGCGGGAACGGGCTGGACTTTTCAATCCGGTAATGCATTCTGACCGGGCGTTCGAAGTCTGTAATGCGCTCATGCAATTGCAGCGGGCCCGCGCCAATAATTCGAAGTGCGCCCTCCCCGTTTCGCTCGGCATCCCCCTCCTCAACCAGAACCGACCTGTCGACGCCGGCAAACTGGTCGTAGGAAGCATGATCACTCAGCGCCTCAAAAACTGTCTCAATGTCTTTTCCGATCATTCGCTCGACGTAAATGTGAAACATACGCAGGCGCTCCCTTGAATCCGGGTCTTGAAATCTGGAACAAACCATTCGGTCAGAGCAAAGATCCGATATCGAAAAGAAACAGGCGAATAGCTCAACCGCCGGATTTACATCAGGGCCAGATTCTCCGCATCCTTCAGGATGCACTGATCGAGCAGTTCCAGATACTCTGCTTTGGCTTTAATCTTGGTCTGGGCGTGAGCCTTCAAATTGAGCTGTTTGAATTGCCGGGCAAGCTCATTTGCCCGAGCCATCAGTTGATCTGGCGCAACGACTTCGTCCAGATAGCCGGCTTCTACAGCGCCCGCCGGGCCATAAATTTCAGCATTCACAACCGAGCGATAAAAGTGGGCGGGGGCCAGACGATGACGGGCAATTTCGATACCGGCATGATGCATCGTCATGCCAATCGCCACTTCATTCAAACCCAGCTTGAAGCTGCCCTCGATACCCACACGGTAATCCACAGACAGCAGGACAAACGCGCCCTTGGCAATGGCGTGGCCACTGCAGGCGCCAATGATGGGCATGGGGAACGCTGCCAGACGCCGGGTGAACCTGGACCCGGTGGTGACCATTGCGGTCGCTTCATCAGGGCCTTTCTGCATTTCCTTCAGATCATATCCGCCAGAAAAAATACCGGGCTGGCCCGTCAGGATGACAACGGCCCTGTCTTTCTCGGCACGATCCAGCGCAAGGTTGAGCGCATCAAAAACCGCGGGACTGAGCGCATTGGCCTTACCATTGCTGATAGTGATCGTCGCAACACCATCGTCCAGTTGGTAATTTACAAGATCCGTCACCAGACATTCCTCGCTCTGCGTTGTAGGTTGGGTTCCAGGAGTTGTTCAAAGGTTTCTCAAGTCCATGAACTGTGCCAGCTTGTCAGGGCTGCCTCAACGCTTTCGTGCGCGGAGATCACCTGAAAAATTAGAAATCCGTGGCAATTGTGTCCAGTATAGTTCCTATTCCGACCGCTACATTTCACATCCTGCTCCAGAGACTGCCTTATGCAAAATCCCGACCTGCCGACGCTGCCAACATTAGCGCTGGAACAAACCTCCCATATTCCGGAAACCTGGGAATTCGCAGCCGACGCCGGGCTGGTATTGCTGATTCCCCGGTCAGAACGCAAAAATCTGTTGGCCGGCCCATTGGCTGGCAGCCCCTGGGGTGCTTTCCTGGCAGCCAGGCTTGCTGGCCATGACGAGACCGCCAACCCCGTCGTGACTTCCGGTCCTCAGGGGCACCGGATCGTGGTGGGTTTTCTAGCCGACGATACCAGCAGCTTCAAGACTCTCGCTCTGCCCGCAAGCTGGTCACTCCGCTGCTCACCGAACGAGTAACAGGGATCAACGTGATCTCCCTGCTGAGCACCCCGGATTCAGCAAGCGCTATGGCTCAGGCGCTGGTCGGTAAAGGTATCTGTTTCGATACCGGTGGCAGTAATCTCAAGACCGGTGGTGGCATGCTGGGCATGCACGTTAACATGGCATCGTCCGGCACCCACAAGGGCGGGCTGGCGCAGATACCGACAGACCTTCAGGGCTATGGCGTGCGGTTCGGGGTGGAGTGGCTCAGCCGGATCGCAGACGGAAGGCATTGAGCCGTCGGCAAACCGGGCCCAAACCCTGGGTCCTGGCGTACCCTACCAGCCCTGGGCACCGCGCCTGAGCCAGCTGTGCACAAACACGAGTTTTTCCCGGGCGACCGGGGAAAGTATAAACGGATACAGGTCAGACAACCCCATTGAGCGGTTTATGTGGTTGATCCGCACCGTCAGTTGGGAGGCAATCTGGATCAGCCGGTCTGAATCCGTTTCGGTATAGGGGTCCCATTTGTAATCCGGCAGTTCCGGCGATCCGATTCCGGATGCCACGGCGCTGTCGGCGATATCGGTGAGGTGAAGCAGATGCGCGGCCGTTTCGGCCCAGTCCTCATGGGGATGTGCTGACGCGTAGCTGGTCAGATAGCGCTGACGCCATTCGGCTGGCGGGCCGCTGCTATAATGCCGTTGCAGCGATGCAGAATAATCAGTCCGCTCGTCCCCGAACCTGACCCGGAACTCACTGAGAAAATCCTCGCGCAGGCTCAGGCGCCACCACAGCATATGGGAAATTTCATGCCGCATATGGCCAATCATGGTGCGGTATGGCTCGTCCAGGGCCCGGCGACGGGAAGTACTGATCAGCGGATCGGCTTCGGCCACACTGATGGTCACCACGCCATTACCATGCCCCATCTGAACCGGCATCAGGCCCTCGGCGAGCATGTAGAAAACCGGACGGGTACCGGGGTCTTCCGGACGGAACCAGTGCCAGCGGCCCAGGTTATCCAGCACCCAGCGTTTGGCAGCTTCGGTTTTCGCCCAGTTGGGAATGGCATTTTCGATACCCGGGTCCGGGGCCATCGCGGTCATGACACAGGAACGGCATAACTGTCCTTCTGCGGGCGCTATCCAGTTGCAACCGATCCGTTCCCGGTTGGCGCAGAAAGGCGGCATCGGAACAAAGGCCCGGGCCTGGGGATCGTATGCCACCGGCATACCGTCGGACGTGGTCAGGTTGTCAAACCAGAGCCGACCGGAACCCATGGGATTGGAAAAGACAAACATAACACTTACTCATTGTCGCTGAATGCAGGTTGATGAACCTCTGCCGCTGCGGCAGCCTCTCCATACCCCGTTACACCGTTAACTGGCCTCAGTTGCCCAGCAGCCGGGACTGCAGCACCAGACAATCCATCATGGTGACGGAAAGGTTTCGAAAGCCTTGTTCGGACCCGATCATGTCGGGAAACTGGTCTGCCATCGCACGACGACAGATGGAGCTTCTGGATTTGCTGGCTTTAAGGCAGTCCTCGTATTCATCGTTTCCTGCTGCCCCTCCTGTCGCCTCTTCACAGAGCCTGGGCACCTGTGCCACTGCCCAGTCCACGATCCTGCCGCGCTCAACAGGTTTCGCAGCGATGTTGGCAATGCGGTCGACATCCAGTGGTGCGGGCTGCTCACGCATCTGGCTCCAGAGAACAAATAGCAAAGCAGCTGAAACCAGAATAACGGTCGCCGTAGGAAACTTCATAGTTGCATCCGCCCTCCACCATCCCAGCCTTCAGCCGAAGTATCCCTCAATCCACTGAAACAGCTTCTGAGCATCCACTTGCGACAGCGCCATACTCTGGAATTCGTTGCCCACTTCCTGTTCCATCGTAATAAACTGATAGAGTAACACTCCCGGCTGCTCATCGTGGAGAATCAGCGTGATACGGCGGCGGGTGCGCAGGCAGTCGATGGTCATTACATCCGCGGGTATACCTGTATCCCGCATACCGCGGCGCACTTCTAATACCGGGTTAATGTGTTGGTGGCTCGCCTGAATGCGGGCATGGGCCTCGCTGGCCATGTCGGAGAGGGCTTTCAGGGGATCTTCAGACATAAACGTCCAACCTTTTTGACAATGAGGGAACCATGGGAAATAGTAGACTTATTGGCGTTGTTCTGCTGGTCATTGGCGCAGTTTTGCTCTACTTCGGCTACCAGTCTTCACAATCTCTGGGCGGCCAGATTACCGAGTCTCTGACCGGCCGGTTTACCGATGAGACCATGTGGTACCTGATCGCTGGCGCGGCGGCCGCATGCGCTGGCGCATTCATGGTCTTCTTCAGGAAGTAGCCGCTCTGGCGCAGCCCGCCTATACAGCCGTGTGTTTTGAAGCTGCCTTTCATGCGCATCCTTACTGCCCACCAGAGAATCACCATTGCCGTGGTTTATGGCCTGCATTTTGCTTTCTTGTTTCTCAACGCTGACCGTACAGGTCACCATCACTGACCTCCCTGGGGAGTTGGAAAACACATGAGCGGCAAATACAGTTTCACCCTGGGCACCCGGATCTGGCATTTCCGAAGCCTGGCCGACCTGATGGCCAGGGCCACCCCGGCGCGCTCCGGTGACCGCCTGGCAGGTGTGATCGCCGAATCTGCCGAACAACGGGTAGTGGCGCAGATGTGCCTGGCGGAACTGCCCTTGCGCACTTTCCTGAACGAAGCGCTGATCCCCTATGAAGACGACGAGATCACCCGCCTGATCCTGGACACCCACAATGCCGCCGCCTTTGAACCGGTATCACACCTGACCGTGGGTGATTTCCGCAACTGGCTGCTGAGTGATATCGCCACCCCCGGAGTTCTGGCCCGGATCCGGCCGGGGCTGACACCGGAAATGGTGGCAGCCGTCAGCAAGCTGATGCGCAATCAGGATCTGATTCTGGTCGCCAGCAAATGCCGGATCACCACCGCGTTCCGCAACACCATCGGCCTGCCCGGACGCCTGTCGACCAGGCTTCAGCCCAACCACCCCACCGACGACATGGCCGGTATAGCCGCGAGTATCCTCGATGGTCTGCTGTATGGCAGCGGAGACGCCGTGATCGGTATCAACCCCGCGTCCGATAACGTGACCCAGGCTAAAAAGCTCATGGTGATGATGGATTCGGTCATCCAGCGCTATAACATTCCCACCCAGTCCTGTGTGCTCACCCATGTCACCAATACCCTGGAAGCCATCGAACAGGGCGCGCCGGTTGATCTGGTATTCCAGTCGATTGGCGGCACCGAGGCCACCAACCGGGGGTTCGGGTTCAACCTGGCCAACCTGCGGGAAGCCCGGGATGCCGCCCGCTCGCTCAAACGCGGCAGCCTGGGCCAGAATGTAATGTACTTTGAAACCGGCCAGGGCAGCTCGCTCTCGGCGAACGCCCACCAGGGCCTGGACCAGCAGACCTGCGAAGCACGCGCCTATGCCGTGGCCAGGCATTTCGAGCCATTACTGGTCAACACGGTGGTGGGTTTTATCGGGCCGGAGTACCTGTTCGACGGCAAGGAGATTATCCGCGCCGGGCTGGAAGACCACTTCTGTGGCAAATTACTGGGCGTGCCCATGGGCTGTGACATCTGTTACACCAACCATGCCGAAGCCGACCAGAACGACATGGACAATCTGCTTACCCTGCTGGGGGTGGCCGGCTGCACCTTCATTATGGGCGTACCGGGGTCTGACGACATTATGCTGAACTACCAGTCCACCTCCTTCCATGATGCTCTTTACGCCCGCCGTGTGCTGGGACTGAAACCCGCGCCGGAATTTGAACAGTGGCTGGAAACCATGAACATCTTCCGGAATTCAGACCGGGTCGAGCTGAACCCGGACATACCGGCCGCCTTCCGCCACAGCCTTGGCGGCCCAACAGGAGGCCAGGGCCATGACTGAAGCAGAGTTGCCGGTGGTCACCCACAATCCCTGGCGCCGCCTGCGGCAGTATACGGACGCTCGCATCGGCCTGGGGCGTGCCGGTGTCAGCCTGTCCACCGCCGAATTGCTGGCTTTCCAGCTGGCCCACGCCCAGGCCCAGGATGCGGTTCACTTCCCGCTGGGCATCGCAGCCCTGCTGCGCCTGCTGGCAGAAGTTCCCGCTATTGCCGCACTTGGTAATGCCCTGCGCCTGCATAGCCAGGCCCCGGATCGAGTGACCTATCTGCAACGCCCGGATCTGGGGCGCAGTCTTTCGCAAGCGTCAGTAGCCGGCCTCCAGAGCCTGCAGCAGGCAGTGAAGGAACCGCCTGACCTCGCCCTGGTCATCGCGGATGGTCTGTCATCCCGGGCCGTGCAGCAAAATGCAGTGCCAGTTATCGAACACTTCCTCAGCGATCTGGCAGCGCAGTGCCCGGAACTGCGTATGGCGCCACCGATCCTGGTCGAGCAGGGCCGCGTGGCCATCGGCGATGAGGTGGGTCACCTGCTGGGGGCCCGCCAGGTGGTGGTGTTTATCGGTGAACGCCCCGGCCTCAGCTCCCCCGACAGCCTGGGCATCTACCTGACTTACGGCCCCGAGCCCGGTCTTCCTGACGCCCGCCGCAACTGCATCTCCAACATTCGCCCGGCCGGCCTTTCATCTGGCCAGGCCAGCCAGCGGCTGTTATACCTGATACAGGAGGCGGCCCGGCTGAAGCTGTCCGGGGTTGCCCTTAAGGACCGCAGCGCGGAAGTAACGATCGGGACCGGTAACCAGAACAACTTTCTGCTTTAGTGACACAGGACAGTGCCTCAGGGTCGGGTTAGCTGGGAAAACCGGATCAGCTCAAAGTCCTTCGCCAGACCGTCGGCAAGATGCCGGATGTGCGCTGGCGTGATTTCACAACATCCGCCGACAATGCGGGCGCCAGCTGTCAGCCACTGCCGCACCACCCCGGTATAGATCTGCGGCGAGACATCCTCCCGCGCTTCCAGCGCGTCCGCCAGACCACCCCGTGCCATTTCCTCGACCGACTCGAACGCATTGGCGTAGCCGCCGACCAATGGATACATGCTAACCAGCTGCGGCATGGCAGCGGTCAGAATTTCCGGGTCACAGCAGTTCAGCATGACCGCTGTTGGCGCATACTCCGCGACTGCGGCCACAGCTTCGGTCAGGGTTTCGCCCGATTTCAGATCGCCATTCACCTCCACGCGGAACGACACGCCAAAGGGTTTACCCAGCTCACGGGCAGCCGCACAGGCGGCCCTTGCCTCCAGAGTATTGGTCATGGTTTCAATCAGAATAACGTCGCCACGTTCCTGCAACCGGACCAGCGTGTTGTACTCATCCTGCAGGTCTGCAAACGTGCGGGCCGGCTGGCCCTGATAGCTGGCAAACAGGGGTGGCAGACAACCGGCAATGTCCAACTCAGCGCCGGTTTCATCAATCGCATCCTGCAGCGCCTGGAATGCTTGCTGATGGATGGTCGCCATCTGCTCATGAACCCCGAGTCGTTTCAGGCGGGTGGGCGTTGCCGGGTAGGTATTCAGAGTCAGGGTTTTCGCGCCCGCCAGAATGAAATCCCTGTGCACTGCGGTCACAATATCCGGCCGCTCAAGCATCACCGCCACGGACCAGAGCGCCGAACTGACATCCGGCGCCCGGCGGTAAATTTCCTGGCCCAGGCCACCATCAAGCAATGCAACAGACGTCATTTTCATCAAGCCCCTTCTCAGCTCAGTATATTCGGCAATTCCTCGAGCCGACAGCTTAACACCCTGCCTGTCGGCTGGCATCGGTTGCCAGCCTGGCCGTGCGGGTTATAGTCTGCAGGTTTTAGATTTAGCGACTATCATCCCTGAGAGTACAGGGTTCAGAGAGTCTTCGATCATGACAGATCATCGTTCCGTCCACCTCTGGTGGCTTGCGCTTGCCGCCGGCCTTATCCCGTTGCTTACCATTCACCTTACCTTCGCGGTGTCGGTGCTGGAAGGTTACGTGCAGCTCTGTGTGCCCTACTGGGACAGCTGCACAAGTATCAGCCGCACCGGCCGCCACGGCACCTCCTATTTCATTTTCAAGGGCACCATGCTCCCCGCGGCGCTGTTGGGCATGCTGTTCTGGTGGCTGAATGGGCGCTGGCTGCGACAACTTGGCATTCATACCAGAGGTGTTGCCTGGATTCCGTGGCTCGGGCTGGTGGCCAGTTTCTCGCTGGCGGCTTACACGCTCGCGCTGGGGCATGCCGGCGATGGCTTCAATCTGATCCGCAGGATTGGCGTGGTGCTGTATTTCTCGCTCAGCTATATCTGCCAGTTACTGATCAGTGCTGGCCTGCAGGGCCACCCCCAATGGACGCACACCGGCAGAAAACTGATGAACCTGTGCCTGGCCACTCTGGGTGTGGGGATCCTGTCAGTGATACTCAATGGTGTCGCGCCAGAGTTCTACAGCCGTAAAGACGATGCTTTGGAATGGATACTGGCAGCCATGATCAACGCCCACGCCCTGTGGCTGGCTTTGCTCTGGCGCAAGAACAGATTCCGGATGAGACTCTGGGTCGCCTGACGACTCCCGCGGCCTGCTGGCCGCCCTGCCGCTTTTGGACACCTGCGTGTCGTATTGAATTGGCCGCCCCCGACTGATCAGAGCCACATTTAACCAAGGCGCCCGAAGTGTCGTGGCACCACTGTGGGTTGTTGGGGATAAAGGGGAAAGCAGCATGGCACAGCTACCGAAACGTGCAAAAGTCGTCATCATCGGTCAGGGCGGTATCGTTGGCTCGTCGGTGGCCCACCACCTGATTGAGCAGGGCTGGGATAATATCGTGGGGCTGGAAAAATCCGCGATCCCCTCTGATATCAGTTCTACCTCTCATGCCTCGGATTTCTGCTTCACCACCTCCCACGACAAACTGAACATCTACACCACCAGTTACAGCCAGGCGTTTTACCAGAAGCGTGGCAACTATGTGAAGTGCGGTGGCATGGAGGTGGCCCGCGTCGATGACGACGAACGCATGAACGAACTCCGCCGCAAGGTAGGCTCAGGCAAGGCCTTCGGCACCAATGTCAGCATGATCTCGCCAAAGCAGGCGAAAGAGCTGTTTCCGCTGCTGGACGAAAACCGGATCCAGGGCGCCATGTGGGATCCGGACGCCGGACTGGTAGTGCCCCGTTCCCAGAGTGTGGCGGGCGACCTGGTGGAAGAAGCAGTAGCCACCGGCAAGCTCCAGGCCTTTGCCTACACGCCGGCCATCCGTATTGACGTTCAGGACGGCCAGGTTCGAGGGGTTGAAACCCACAAAGGTTATATTGAAACCGAGTATGTGGTGCTGTCCATGGGCATCTGGGGGCCGTTGATAGCCAATACTGCCAACTCACCCCTGCCGCTGATGCCACTGGAACACCCGCTGCTGTTCTTTGGTCCCTATGACGAGCTGGCGGGCACCGGTAAGCAGATCGTCTACCCGCTGTTCCGGGATCAGGGCAACTCGGCCTATGTCCGGGACACCGGCGACCCCACCACCACCGAGGGCGGTCGTATTGAGTGGGGTTACTACGAGCCGGACAACCCCCGCCTGGTGTCTCCCGAAGCAATTGCCGAGCCGGGCGAGGCAAGAATGTCGCCGTCGATGCGGGATCTGTCCCTGGACCAGGTCATGGACGCTTACGAGAAAGCCATCGAAATGACCCCGATTCTGGGCGAACTGGGGTGGGAGGAAAGACACTCGTTCAATGGCCTGCTGTCGGTCACGCCCGATGGCGGTTCCCTGCTGGGGGAATCTCCGGAAGTGCGCAATCTGTGGTTCTGCGAGGCGGTCTGGGTCAAGGATGGCCCGGGCGCGGGCAAGGTACTGGCGGACTGGATGACTCACGGTTCGCCGGAGATGGATCCCCACAGCATTGATATTGCCCGTCACTACCCGCTGCAGAAAACCGCGGATTATGTGTACAGCCGCTGCTACGAAACTGCCAAAAAAATCTATACCCCTGCCGTTCATCCCCGCGAGCCCTATATGACCGGGCGCAGAATGAGAGCCAGCCCGTTCTATCTGCGGGAGGTACAACTGGGCGCCTACTTCATGGAAGCCGCCGGTTGGGAACGGGCCCACGGCTACGCCGCGAACGAGCCGACATTGCTGGCAAAATACCGCGACCGTATCCCGGTGCGGGAACACGAGTGGGACGCGCGACACTTCTGGGAAGTTTCCAACGCCGAACAACTGGAGATGAGCGAATCCGTGGGCATGATCAACCTGTCCCACTTCGCCATTTTTGATATATCGGGTGGCGACGCCGAAGCACTCCTGGAGTACCTGTCCGTCGCCAAGGTGGGCGGAACCATTGCCGAGGGCAAAGGCGTATACACCCACTTCCTTGATGCCCGTGGCGGTATCCGCTCAGACCTTACCATCATCCGCCGGGGCAATAACGACTACCGGGTAGTCTGCGGCGGCGACACCGGTCACCGGGACTATTGCTGGATCACCCGGATGGCCCGGGAGCAAGAGCTCGACAATATCCAGGTGCGGGACCGCACTGACGAACTGGCTACCCTGGGACTCTGGGGACCAAAGGCGCGGGAAACCCTGGCACAGTTTGTCACTGACCCCGATGAGTTGTCAGCGGAAAATTTCCCCTTTGCCACGTCACGGGAGCTGAACGTTCGGGGTGTTCCGGTCTGGGCCTTCCGGATTTCCTACGTCGGCGAACAGGGCTGGGAGCTTTACTTCCCGTTCAGCTACGGCCTGAAAATCTGGGACCTGTTATACCACGCCGGTGTTACCCCGGTCGGCATCGAAACCTACGCCAACACCCGGCGCCTGGAGAAGAGCCTGCGGCTGCAGAACGTCGATCTGGAAACCGAGTACAACCTCTACGAAGCCGGCCTGCAACGTCCCAAAGTAAAAGATGCCGATTTCCACGGCAAGGCGGCTTACCTGGAACAGCGGGAATGGCAGCAGCAGTCGGCCTACCTGTGCACCATGACCATGACCGCAAACACCGACGCCAACGGCCTGCTGCGGTATCCGGTAGGCCAGTGGCCCATTCTTGATCCGCAAACCGGCGCCGTGCTGGTAGACAGCCATGGCCGCCGCTCCTACAACACCAGTGCGGCCTGGGGACCTTCAGTGGGCCGGATGATCCTGCTGGGTTACATTCCCGCGGAGTATGCACGGGAAGGTCGCGAGCTGGTCCTGGAATACTTTCAGGAGCATTACCCCATCCGTATCGAGTCGGTGGGATACCGGGCGCTTTATGATCCGGACAACGAGCGGGTCAGGTCCTGAGACGCTCTCGACGGTGTACCAGCCAACAGTGCTTGCGGTTTTCCACGGCCTGGAACAACTCGAACCGATTGAAAGCCGGTATCGTCGCATGGGGACCAGATCGGGGCGCCGGATGTCGCATCTGGACCATGCGCATTTCCGCAGTCGCCTTAGACTGAAACCGGACCGGAACTGATGGTTTATTGCAGGGTCCAAGTCTTGCACTATCAAAGTGCACCAACTAGTGTTGACTATGAGGCAGCCAGAACGGTTTTCCGGTTATTGACTGCAGCTACAGCCCCTGGCGGGGCGAGGGGGTTGCATGACTATCCACACAGGCTCAAGCCTCAACAGGCTCGCCGGTGAACCCTACCGGGTCGGCTTCCTGCTGATCGAAAACTTTACCCTGATTGCTCTGGCAACGGCGGTCGAGCCGCTGCGAATGGCGAATCAACTGGCAGGTACCGAGCTTTATTCCTGGCAAATGCTGACCGCCGAGGGGCAGCCAGCCCGCGCCAGCGACGGCATCACCATGCTGCCGGACGCATCCTGTCTCGAAAATCATTATTTTGACATGGTCATCGTGGTTGCCGGTATCGATTTCACCCGCAGTTTCTCCCGTCGGGAAGTCAACTGGCTGAAGCAGATGGGGCGGCGCCATACCCTGCTCGCGGCAGTATGCACCGGACCCTACGTGCTCGCCAGTGCCGGCTTGCTTGATGGCCACCCCTGCAGTGCACACTGGGAGTGCCTTGAAGCCATTCAGGAAGGGTTTCCCCGAGTCCAGACCAATAATCGGCTGTTCACCGTTGAACAGGAGCGTATGACCTGTACCGGCGGTACCGTGCCAATGCACATGATGCTCAGCTTTCTGGCACGGCGCCACGGCCGGGAACTCAGCAATGCGGTATCACACATGTTTGTCTGTGACCGGGTCCGGGAAGAAAGTGAGCAGCAACCCATGCCCATGCATCCCGGGCTGGTATTTGCGCAACCGAAGCTGGCCGAGGCAGCCCAACTGATGGAAGCAAACATCGAAGAACCGATAGAACTCGGGGAACTGGCGATGCTGGCCAGCATATCGCGGCGGCAACTGGAGCGCCTGTTCCTGAAACACATGGGCTGCACACCCTCACGTTATTACCTGCGGGTGCGCCTTAACCGGGCGCGCCGGTTGCTGAAGCAGACCTCCGGCTCAATCGTGGAAATTGCATCCGTATGCGGGTTTGTCTCGGCCACCCACTTCAGCCGTTGCTACCGTAAAATCATGGGGCGCGCGCCCAAATACGAGCGCATGGAGGTTTACCCACAGAGCCACGGGCCAGCCGACAGTGCTCTTGGCGCTGCCATGGCGAGCCTGCCCTCTACTTCCCTGCAGGCGCTCAGGCGTGCGCAAGCCGAGCCGACCTACGGCACTTTTGAAAGCCGGCATGAAGGTAGGCGTGAACGCGAGGACATCATCTCAGGTTAAGCCCACCACCAGGCCATTTTCATCCAGCGCGATATCCAGCGCAGCGGGTCGCCGCGGCAGGCCCGGCATGGTCATGATATCGCCACACACCGCCACCACGAAGCCCGCCCCGGCGGCCAGGCGCACTTCCCGCACCGGCAGCATATGTCCGGAGGGCGCGCCCTTTATCGACGAGTCCGCGGAAAAACTGTATTGCGTTTTAGCGATACAGACCGGCAGGTGGCCGAATCCCAGGCTCTGGTATTCCTCTAATTGTCGCCTCGCCGCGGTGGTAAACTCGACACCGCCGGCATGATATATCCGGGTAGCGATCGTGCGGATCTTGTCCGCCAGTGGCAGACTGTCTTCATAAAGAAACTTGACCTCCGGCGTGCCTTCGGCCATCTGGTCGAGCACCGCCTGGGCCAGTTCGGTCGCGCCCTCACCGCCGGTTGCCCAATGGTCGGCGGCCACGGCCCTTACGCCCAGAGCGTCACTGATGGACTCGACCAGCGCCATTTCCTCCCCGGTGTCATCCGGGAAACGGTTGATGCAGACCACCGGCGTCAGGCCGAACTGCTGCAGATTGCGAATGTGTCGCTCCAGATTGGCAGCGCCCTCCCTCAGGGCGATGAGGTCGGGCATGCCCAGCCGGCTGCGCGGAACCCCACCTTGCATTTTCAATGCCCGGATGGTGCAGACCACCACAGCGGCATCGGGCCGCAGGCCGGTGTGCCGGCACTTGATATTAACGAACTTTTCCGCGCCCAGGTCAGCGCCGAACCCGGCCTCGGTCACTACCACATCATTCAGGGCCAGGGCGGCGCGGGTGGCGGTGACAGAATTGCAGCCATGGGCAATGTTGGCAAAGGGCCCGCCGTGAATAAACACCGGATTGTGCTCCAGACTCTGCACCAGATTTGGCTGCAGCGCTTCTTTTAACAGGACCGTCAGTGAGCCCTCCATGCCCAGATCCCGAACGGTAACCGGAGTCATGTCCGAACGCCGGCCAACGATGATATTGCCCAGACGCTGTTTCAGATCTTCACGGCCATCCGCAAGACACAGGATCGCCATGATCTCGGACGACACGGTGATATCAAACCCGGTTTCCCGGGGCACACCGTGAGCCGCACCGCCCAGACCGCACACGATGTTGCGCAGTGAGCGATCGGTGATGTCCAGAACCCTTCGCCAGCTTACATGGCGCGGATCGAGCCCGGATTCATTGCCCCAGTGAATGTGGTTGTCGATCAGCGATGCCAGCAGATTGTGGGCGGTGGTAATGGCGTGAAAGTCACCGTTGAAATGCAGGTTGATGTCTTCCATCGGAATGACCTGGGACCGGCCACCGCCGGCTGCCCCGCCCTTCATGCCAAAACAGGGGCCCAGCGAGGGCTCACGCAGACACACCGAAGAACGCACGCCCAGGCGGTTGAAACCATCGTTCAGGCCAACGCTGGTGGTGGTTTTGCCCTCCCCCGCCGGTGTCGGCGTAATAGCCGTTACCAGTACCAGCCTGCCCCGGGGCGCGGTAGCGGAGGTATCAACGTAAGCCATATCCAGCTTGGCCTTGTAGTGGCCAAAAGGCACCAGACTCTCCGCTGGCAAGCCAAATCGCTGCTGGGCCAGCAGCAGGATGGACTGGGGCTGGACCGAGCGGGCGATCTCGATGTCCGGGGTGCCCGGCGGCGGAAACTCTACCGCGGGTGGCGTTACCGGTGTCAGCTTGCTGTACTGAAGACTCATGGAACTGACCTCTCTGGTCCCCGGGGGACCCACTGTGCTCCTGAATCCATTGTGCGGTCTGCCGCAGCCCACCGAATGGAAACAGGTGGATACCCCGGTGAGGGGTATCCGGGTCGTCTGGGCGCACGGCTGTGGGGTGTTGCCCGGGCGCCCACCAGGCTGCTAGTCGGCGAAGTCGATTCCCTTCGCCTTGGCCCGCTCGCGGGCATTGGGGTTTACCGACGGCCGGAAGGGTACTTCCACCACCTCGCCTGCCACAGCTGTGGCGCCGCCCGCTGCGGCATACTCTACCGGCAGGTGGACCGTCAGGTGCGTGCCGACAGCGCGCCAGTCATGGGGTACATAAGCCAGGGCGATGTTGGTTTCCAGTTCCGGCGAGTACCAGGGCGAAGTCACATAGCCTACGGGATCACCGCCGTCAGGCCCGCTGATCAACCAGAAATCATTAGCATAGTCAGTGACCTGGCCGCCACCGAAACGGATGCCCACCATGATGTGACTGAAGGGCGGCTGACCGGCATCAATCTGCTCGCGAACCTTCTCAAGCTTCTGCTTGCCGATGTAGTCCGCCTCCTTGTTACGCGGGACCTGATATGCCAGGGCGCACTGGAAAGGCAGGGTTTCCTGGTCCACATCCTGGCCCCAGGAAAGAATGCCGGCGGCAATGCGACGGTGGTGCGCCGGGGCAATCACCCTCAGATTATGGGGTTCACCGGCAGCAAGCACGGTGTACCAGAGATCCTCAGCGTACCTGGTGGCGTCCTTGAGGTAGATCTCGTAGCCCTTTTCACCGGTAAAACCGGTCTGGGAAATGATCACGTCGTGACCGGCCACCTGGCCTTCCATCAGCCCGTAGTAGGGAATGTCTCTCACTCCCTCACCGAACAGATCCGCCATCATCGCTTCCGACTTCGGCCCCTGGATCTGCACCGGCGCCACATCGATTTCCGCGATCGTAACGTCAAAGCCCATGCCGAGGTTCACCCCCCGCATCCACAGTTCCAGATCACTGTCGGAGAGGGAAAACCAGAATTCGTCCTCGGCAATTCGCAGCAGCACCGGGTCATTTATGATGCCGCCCTCCTCATTACACAGAATGACGTACTTGCCATGCATTGGCTTGATTCTGGTAGCATCCCGGGTGATCACGTAGTTCACAAATCGTTCCGCGTCCGGACCCTTGACCTGGATCTGGCGTTCCACGGCCACGTTCCACATGGTGACGTCGTGAATCAGTGACTCGTACTCCAGCATGGCGCCACCTTCTTCCGGACGGATGTAGCCCCTTGGGTGGTACATGCGGTTGTAAACCGTTGCCCGCCAGCAGCCGGCCTCGTAGGCGAGGTGCCAATAAGGCGACTTGCGCACGCGGGTGGAAATCAGCATTTCCACCGGCGTAGGGCCGGACTGGCGCAGGTTAACGGGAACGCGTCGGTCAGACTGGTCGACGCTGACCGGCTGACGCGCGGCACCCGCCCGTTGCCGCGGGTAATCCATCAGTGCATGTTCAAATTTAACGGCCATTGCTATCTCCCCCTTATCGGGCTGTTGATAGCTCTAATGTGGCCCTGTTTGGGGTTACCTGAATGAACCAATACGACACCGGCAGAACCAGAAACGTCAGAGCAGATACCGCAAGCCTGTTATATTGGAGATCGCATGCCCGAAAGCCTGATTCTCCAGCGTCCACAACTTAACCGCCCGCGCAAACCAAGGAGCAAACCTTGACACTCACCACCCCTGCCCTGTTATTTCCGGCCATTTCATTGCTGCTGCTGGCCTACACCAATCGCTTTCTCGTGCTGGCCCAGCTTATCCGCCAGCTCAGACAGATGGACTCAGAGGAGGATCATGCCCTGATTGCCAGGCAGATCAGCATGCTGCGCAAACGCATTCTGCTGACCAAACGCATGCAGACCTACGGTGTACTGAGTTTTTTCGTCTGTACCGTGTCCATGTTCGTACTGTTTCTGGGCATTGAGCTCGCAGGTGCCATCGCGTTCGGAATCAGCCTTATTCTGCTGTCGATTTCGCTGCTGTATTCACTCTACGAGATTGTTATTTCGACAAACGCCATCAACGTTGAGCTCGAGAATTTTGAGGTCAGGAAGCAGGGGGAAGCAGCAAAGCAGGGAACAGATAGCAAATCGTCAGGTTGCTGACAATTCCACAGCTATTGGCCATCCCGGATCCCCGTGGCTGCTGCGCGGCAGCCGATCCGTTTGGGGGGAACCAGAAACCAGCTCGCCAGAACCAGAAGCCCGAACACCGTATAGCCGAGGATAAACACCCACTCCGGAGCACTGTAGTAGAGGATGGACTGAAGCCAGTGCTGGATGAAGGATCCGTCGTAGCCGGAATCGCCGGCCTTCTCACGCAGTGCCATTTCCCATTCCGTCAGCGGACAAATCCGGCCAAACCATGACTGCAGGACCACGATGGCAATAACCGTCAGGTGGCTGAGCCTGAACCAGAAATTGCGCACCCAGCTCCACCTGCGGAAATGCCCGGCATAAACCGCCATCAGCCCCAGAATCACAAAGGCGACGAGCAGCGTATGAACAATCAGCAGGGAGTCGGCCAGTATCAAAAGCCAGTCGTTACTCATCGCGAACTCCAGAACCTACAGGATCAGCATCAAGCCACCGGTAACGACCGCAACGGCAAGGGTCAGCCCAATCAGGGCTCGCCAGGGAAACTGTGGCGCTGGTGGCGCTACCGCGAGCTGTTCTTCCAGATATTCTCTCAGCAACCGGGTATTGCGGGTGTTGGCCTTGAAAACCGCATCGAAGGCATCGCCGAACACCGGCATCAGGCCACCAACAAAATCGATGCCCATATTTCTCAGCATACGCAGTTTTACCTCCCTGGTCGCACCGGCCCGCTGGGCCTCAACAAGCACATAGCCGGACATTATCAGGCCCGCCATGTCGCCAATTACCGGGATCAGGCCAATGATGGCCTCGACGCCAATACTGAATTTCGTGAAGGGTAATCCAATGCTGCTGTCGGTAAAACGGCTGAATTTTTCCAGCCGCCGGAGTATCTCTCTTTGTCGGGCTTCGGTGGGCTTTGCCATAGTATTTCCAGAATCACTCCGCCAAGTTCAGTGGTGACGCCCGTCAGAACACGGCAAAAACCACCACCACAGCTAACGAAACGGTCAGGGACAGTGGAATGGTCAGCGCTATCTCCTGCGACGGGCCCTGGTACCGTACCGCCAGCACGTAACTCATGACCGCCACCGGCATGGCACACTGAATCAGAAATACCTGCGCCTCCAGCGCATTCAGGGGCCAGAACAGCAACAGCAGCCAGGCCAGCGCAAGACCTGCCAGTGGCCGGTACAGGCTGAAGCCCACAGACCTCAGTATATCCTTCATACCCGACAGTTTCAGACTGGCAATGGAGTTACCCAGTAACATCAGCATCACCGGGACGGTGATGGAGCCAAGCATGTCCAGAGTCGTCATCGCCGGTTCCGGCAATTGAATGCCGGTTGCCAGCAGCGTCGCCCCGGCAATCAGCGCCAGCACAGGGCCGTTTTCGAGCATTGAGCGCACGGAAAAACGACCAGAAAGGCAACCGATGCCAAGCGTGAAGTGGCTGACCTGAATCACTGATGAAATCACCACTGCCAGGCCAAGCGACTGGGGGCCAAATAATGCAAAGCACACCGGAATTCCCATATTTCCGGTATTGGGGTGGACCAACGCGGGCAGATAAGGCCTGACAGGGATACCGGTCATCAGCAGCAGCAAGGCCGTAGCGGCTGACATCACCACTAACCAGACCAGGGTAATACCTATAAGGGCACCCATTCCCGCGATGTCCATATCCATATTCAGCACGGAATGGAGCAAAAGCGCAGGAATGCCAACCGCAGTCACCAGGCCCGACAGCGCCCTGCCATCGAAAAAATCGGTGTTACGGCCAAGAAGCGCCCCGAGTACGATCAGCGAAAGTAGCGGAAACAGGACTTCGGAGAGATGTTGAAGCACAGCAACCATACCTGAATAGTCACGGACACTGCTCCCCGTGACCGTAACCATTAGGCCTGGCCTCGGAAAGAGCTCTGTTACCCGCCTTGAGCCGTCATCGGCCCGGGAGCATTACCAGGACGACTGCGAAAATCCCCGGATGTTCAGCTTCGTGCCCAATGGCTGCAATTTCGTCACTCTTTGTCCCCGGAAATTTCAGGGACCGACTGACAAAAGCTGCAGTCATCCGTATCCACAGCCGCACCGCCAGTCTCCACATAACGGAGCTTATGGCTGGCCCTGCCCCGGTTTGAGGACACAGAAAATTTCCGGTCACGACGCATTTGCCCCTGCACTGTTTTGTCAGCTTTTTCTGACCCTGTCATAATTGCCCCTCCTGATTCACTTGATCACTATCTGGGGACTGAATGGCATTTATCCAACACCCTTGGGAAATGATGCAGAACCTTTGCCAGTTCGGCGGATAATGGCGAGCAAGCAGGCCCGGATAGCCGCCTCCAGGCACGCAGCAGACTCAGCTTTGCGCCCGATTCAGTTGAGCCTGGTGCCAAACTGTTACCCTTTGTCACTCAAAATCTCTGGAACCGACTGACAAAACCGGCAAACTCCGGTATCAACAACAAAGCTGAAGCCGCTTAATAAAGGGCCTTATGGATTGCCCGGCGCTATTTTCGAGACACCGAAAAGTTCCGTTCGCGCCGCAGATGCCGCGGATATCAGCGTAGACAGCACCGACACAACCGTACAGACTATAAACCATAATCAAATTTCATTTCAGCCCGGGAGTCAGGGTCAGCCATGGTAAAAATGCATGGAGAGTATCGCCGGCATTTGCGATCCGGGATCAGGGTCCCGGTAGTACTTACGTTTGCCAGTCACACCATTGAAACAAATACGCTGGACGTGTCAGCCAGCGGCCTGCTCCTGAAGAGGCCGAGACAGGTGTACATTCGCCCCGGCGAAGTCATTGACGTCGATTTTCGCGACAGGCCGGATATCCGGGTGTCGGCGCGGGTGACGCACACCGACAAGTCGCACATTGGCCTGCAGCTCGACCGCACTCACTTTTCTGATAGCAATCTGAACCAACTCTTTGAAGACAGCCCGTCCTGGCAACGACTGATCGCCAAAAACAAGCGTGTACTCTGGAAAAAAAGCCGCCGTGTTGGGGTTTTTATGGCCAATACCTTCCTGCGCTCAGCGATTATTGCCCTGGTAAAGCCCCGCTTTCTGTTTGCCGTGTACGGTAACAGGGAACAGGCCGGGTCCTACTTCACGCCCTGGATGGCCGAGCGTATGCCACACAATATGGTGCTTGGTTTCATTCGTCAGGGGGACATGCGCGGCCTGATGGTAGCGTCGCAGTACATGGAGGATGAGCTCGAGCAAGATTCCGAAAAAGTTCGCTTCTACCTGAATCAGTTGCAACGGGACTTCCCGGATGTCCAGCGCATCGCCCTGGTGGGGCGACTCCCCAACTTCGTTATGAAAGCGGGTATCGAAATTACCGATCCGCTGGTGGAAGGAAGCCTGGGAACACGATACATGATCTGGGATGTGGCGCGGAAAATGCTGGAACGTCCCCAGTATTGCCAGCAGACCAGCATTGTCGTGCTGGGAGGCGCCGGGCGCATCGGCAACGCAGTCTGTCAGGATCTTACCGGCCTGTATGACAGGGTGATTGCGTTTGATTCCCGCTACGGGGAAGACAGGGAGTTAGCCACTGACCAGGGTACGGTATTGCAGACCTCCTCTTTATCGCATCTGGAGGGCGAAATGCTCTATATCTGCCTGACCACTCATGGCGACGCCGTACTGGAATTCCAGCAACACATGGCCCCGGGTGCCCTGATTGCAGATGATACCCACCCCTGCATCAGCCTCACTACTCTGGAAAGCCTGAAGCAACAGCAGATCGCGGTGGAAAAGGTGGTGCTTTCCCATGACGAATTCCTGATGTGGCCACGCATGCCGGCCTGGAGCAACCGGGCCATTCCCGGGTGTCTGGTCGAGGCCCTGGTGCAGCTTCGCAGGCCAGAGGTCGGGGAACGCGACTTTCCCGCCTTTCGCCAGGAAGCGGAGTTTCTCGGCTTTAGCGGTCGCCTGATCAGGCCCCTGAATGAATGAAATGTGCGGGAATGCAGCGCGATGAAATGCAACCTGCAGACGGCCGTCCTATTGACGATGTCCTTGCTAGTGTCCCTTACCGTCAGTGGCAAGGAGCTGACGGCTCAGGGAGACGTGGGCAATTACAGCCTGAACAGTCACATCGAGTACTTGCTGGGCGATGAGCCAACCCTGGCTCAGGCAATCCAGCAGGAAAACTGGCAAAAGAAACAGGATGACCGCGTACTCAACCTGGGCTTCACCGGCCAGTCTGTCTGGGTAAGGGCATCCCTGACAATCCCCGAACCCCTGTCCCGCCAGTGGTACCTGGTACTTCCTTATCCGCTTCTGGAGGAAGTTGATCTCTATATTGTGCGCAACGGGCAACTGCCAGCGATCTACCACACCAGTCGCCTGAAGAGCGAAAACCAGCGTGAACAGCCCCACAGTTACCAGGTAGCGCTGCCGTTACCGCCTGAGCTGAACGGGCAGGTGGAACTGTTTCTGCGGGCGCGGTCAGCAACCTCACTGCAGGTACCGGTGGAGCTTTGGCGCGAGGACCACCTGCTGCTTCAGTTTTTGCATGAGAGCCTCTACTGGGGAGCCTATTTCGGCGCCTTGTGCGCGCTGGTGATCTATAACCTGTTCCTGTTTGTTTCCCTCAGGGATTCGGCCTACGGCTATTACGTACTGTACATGGGCTCGATCAGCCTGATGATGCTCTGTATCTCCGGTCTCGGGAGCGCCTGGATTTGGGGCGGGCAGCCATTCCTGACCCGTTATGCCCTGCCTGTCAGCACCGGACTTGTGTCCCTGTTTGCCTTGATGTTTGCACGCAGCTTTCTGAAGTGGGAGAGCATTTCTTCCAGCTGGGACCGCAGCATGAAGATTGCCGCGGTACTGGCCGGGCTGCTGATTGTCTACACCTGGGCCGATCCCATCAATGCAGTACTGCTTGCCAGCCTGCTGGGCACTCTTGTAGCTGCCCTGCTCATCGCCATTGGCCTGGCCTGCCTGAAAGCCGGCGTCGTTATAGCCCGATATTTCGTACTGGCATGGACAGCCTTTGCTCTCGGCGCCTTTGTGTATTTACTGAACGTCTTCAACTTCATGCCGATGAACTTCTTCAGCAACCATGCCCTGCAGGTCGGCTCGCTGGCAGAGGTACTGCTGCTGTCCTTTGCCCTGGCCCACCGCATCAAGGACGAACGGTCACGCAAACTGGCGGCATTGCGGAAGCAGCAGATGGCCGAACGACAGGTCCGGGATCTGGAAATGCAGTCCCTTGAACAGGCGATGCACGATTCGACAACCCGAATGCCCAATGCCTCCCTGCTCAATCAGCAGTTAAAGGCCATCATGGGGCAGCACAGGCAGGTCGCGCTAGCACTGACCCACTATCCCCAGATCAAGGACATTGCATCCAGTATGGGCCACAAGCTGGCAGAGGAAATGTTCTGTCAGCTGATGAACAAGCTTAACCACACGCTGGCCGGGCTGAGCGGCGTCATCTGCCTGGAGAAACAGCAGCGCGCCTACATTGCGATTCCCGAGTTCGGTTCAGCGGCATTCCTGATCGACCTCACGCAACTGGATGGTCCACCGGAGACCGCTATCGCACAGGTGGTGGGTAATCATGAAATCTCTGTCCATGCCGTCAGACTGCCTGTATTCATGAATTTACACTGTGGCGTCGCTATAGCCCCCGAGCATGGCGAAAGCGCGGAAATCCTCTATCAACACGCCTCGGCGGCACGCGACCGCAGCGAATCAAGCCGGATTCCGGTGCTGGTCTATGACAATGAGATCTCCGATTTCGCGCGACGCCGCCTGGACCTGGTGACCGCCCTGCCGCTGGCAATCGAGGCCGGCGAACTGGAGCTTTACCTGCAGCCACAGATGAACAGTACCGGTCAGGAACTGGTGGGGGCAGAGATGCTGTTGCGCTGGCATAGTCCGCGTTTCGGGCCGGTGCCCGCCAGTGAAATAATCGAGATCGCAGAAAATGCCGGCTTGATAGATCTGCTATCGCGCTTCGTCGTAGACCAGGCCTGGAAAGCCATGCAAACGCTGCAGGAACGGGACCTGAACATTACCTGCAGTATAAACCTGTCGGTTCAGAACCTCGCCAACAGTCAGTTTGTGTCGTTTGCCCTGGCGGGTATCAGGGAACACGCGATTCCGGTGAATCGGGTAATCTTCGAAGTAACGGAAACCTCGATGATGCTCAACATGGAAGCAGTGATCGGAGCCTTGCTGCGGATTTCCAACAGTGGCTGCAAGGTTGCCCTGGATGATTTTGGTACGGGTTACTCGTCTCTGGCCTACCTGAGCCGTCTGCCTATCCACGAGTTGAAAGTCGATAAATGCTTCATAGGTCAGATGAATTCCAGCCAGAATGACCTGGGAATCGTCCAGAGCACCTTGAAACTGGCACGCTCCCTCGACCTGGAAACTGTGGCCGAAGGTGTGGAGGACAGCAAAACCAGTAAGCTTCTCGGCCAGTTGGGCTGCCATCGGCTGCAGGGTTTCCTGTTTGCCAAACCGATGCCGTTGGAGAAGTTCTGTAGTTGGGCAATGGCTAATTCGCAAAGTGTACCAGACCCGCAGCGGTAAAAGCAGGCTCCCGAGACAACCCTTCCGGCCAGTCCCGACGACAGCAACAGGCGACGGTTTTACTGTCCGGGCACCGGTATTATCTGACGTGCTGAACTTCTTTTTATAACCCTGGATTAACAGGAGCATACCGGATTACCCCGATGAGTATTTGCCGCATAGGCTTAGACAGGCTCCGGCGTTTGTCCTAGGATTGCTAGGGCACTTCATGACAACGAGTCCAAAATGAGACTGGCTCTCCAGACTCCCAGGCGAAAGACGCCCATAACTGATTTACCGTTTCACAGAGGAATGTAATGAGCTACTTTACGATTGCAGGCGTCCAGATGCATGCCCTGCATCACGGTGATAACACCGAAACCATGCGCCACCGGATTGATCTGCTGATGTCCCGTTTTCCGCAGGTGCAAATGGTGATGTTCAGCGAGCTGGTGGTGACCGGTTCTTCCACCCATCACGCTGAACCCCTGCCCAACGAAAAAGAAAACAAGTTCTGCGAAATCGCCAGGGAACATGGCATCTGGCTGATACCTGGCTCCATGTTCGAGCGTGTGGAAGACAAGATCTACAACACCGCAAGTGTCATCAATCCCGAAGGGCATGTGGTCTGCCGTTATCGCAAGATGTTTCCGTTCCGCCCTTATGAGAAAGGCGTTGCCGCCGGCACCGAGTTCTGCGTGTTTGATATTCCGAATGTAGGTCGGTTCGGACTTTCCATCTGCTATGACATGTGGTTTCCCGAAACTACCCGGGCCCTGGCTGCCATGGGCGCAGAGGTCATCCTGCACCCGACCATGACAGACACAATTGACCGGGACATCGAACTCTCGATCGCCCGCACCAACGCTGCCATCAACCAGTGCTTTCTGTTCGATTTCAACGGCGCCGGAGCCATGGGCAACGGTCGTTCCATTGTGGCAGGACCCTCGGGCGACGTTATTCATCAATCCGGAATCGGAGACGAGGTAGTTCCCATTGAGGTCGACCTGACACGGGTTCGTCGTGAAAGGGAACGCGGTCTTCGCGGCCTCGGGCAGCCGCTTAAAAGCTTCCGGGACCGGGAAGTCGACTTCCCGCTGTATCGGCACCCCGAGAGTTCGACTCCGTACCTCGACAGCCTGGGGCCACTGGAAAAACCTGTCAGATCCGATCCAGCCGGATCCTGATCGCGGCACGCTGGTCTGAAACAGGCATGGCGAAGAAGGAGTTGAGAAAAGCATGATCCGTGAACTTCTCAATATGGTCCGTCAGCGAATCGCCAACTGGCTCTCACCGGGAGCGGAAGGCAACCCGGTGCCCAACAAAACAACAATTGATGCCAGCCGCGAAAATTCTTCGCAGGGCCGGCAAGACAGGTCAGGAAAAGGAGAGAAAGGAATGAGCACGTTAAAGAGCATTTCCGATATTCGCCGTTATTTTCACAACAACAAAGAGCCTGTGTATTTTATCTCCGCAACCAACTTCAACCTGTTGGGCATCGGTGACTGGGTGGGCAATTTCCGCCATATCAACTACATCAACTGCTTCGACGACAAGCAGAAGAATGTTTTCGTGCCCAAGGAGAAATTCCCGCGCGACTTCGAAAGCATTGAGGACATCAATAACTACCTGCTAGAGCACAAGGAGGTTATTGATTATCTGCAGTCCCGCGGCGGCAAGGGCACGGTGGCGTTTCTCATGTTCGATGAGCGCACCGAAGAAATCTGTGAGCAGCTCGGCCTGAAAATCGCTTTCCCACCGGCAAAGCTGCGGTCACGGATGGACAACAAGATTGAAACCGTTCGTATTGGCAACAAGGTGGGAGTGCCCAGCGTGCCCAATGTGCTGGCCAAAGTGGACAGCTATGCGCACCTCCAGGAAGTCTGCGCCCCATTGGGCACCAACGATCTGGTGATACAGTCCGCTTTCGGCGATTCCGGTCACACCACCTATTTCGTCTCCAACGAGGACGAATACTACAAGTACGCAGAAGAAATCGAAGCAGAGCCCGAAGTCAAAATCATGAAGCGGATCAACTGCCGTGGCTCTGCTATCGAGGCCTGCACCACCCGTTGCGGAACCGTGGTAGGGCCGTTGATGACGGAACTGGTCGGGTTCAAGGCGCTGACACCCTACAAGGGCGGCTGGTGTGGCAATGAGATGTTTGCGGGTGCCTTCTCCCAGGAAGTTCGCGACAAGGCCCGCGAATATACGTTCAAGTACGGCGAAGCTCTGCGCGAAGAGGGATATCGCGGTTATTTTGAACTGGATTTCCTGATCGATCAGGATTCAAACGAAGTGTATCTTGGCGAACTCAACCCGCGGGTTACCGGCGCCAGCTCGCTCACCAACGTCGCAGCATTCGCTCATTCCGACGTTCCCCTGTTTCTGTTCCATCTCCTGGAATTTTCGGGAGAGGATTTCGACATTGACGTCGAGGAACTCAATGCGCGCTGGGCCTACCCCGAGAGCATTGACAGCTGGAGCCAGCTTGTCATCAAACACACGGATGAATCCATCGACCTGTTGACCGACGCCCCGCAGTCAGGCGTCTGGAAAATGGCCGAGGATGGCAGCATCCGCTACGATCATTACAGCTATCACCCACACGCTGCGGAGAGCGAGCAGGAAGCGTTCTTCATGCGTATCAGCGGCAAGGGCGACTTCAGATATGAGGGCGCAGATCTTGGAATTCTGATCACCCGGGGTCGTCTGATGGATGATGATTTCAAACTGACCCCCAGGGCCAAGGCATGGATCGACGGTATCCGCGGGCAGTTCAAAGGCCAGGCCCTGCAGGATCCGACCGTTGAGACCGTCGCTGTCAATCACGCCATTGGTGGCGGCAATTTCAAGATCCTGTGATCAATGATGCTGGCCGCTCTGTTGGTGCCACCTCTCTCCTCTCTGCGGGAATGGGGGAGGTAGCACCATGACAGAACACAAGCAACTGACTTTCACTGCCGTCGAAGAGGCTCTGCCGGGGGAGAAATGGCGCAGCCTCTTTGAGTTTCACTGGCCCGCGTTCGAGAGCTGGTACCTGTCCGAAACCGAACGCGAACGTCCCAGTTATCTGGCCTGTCTCAATGCTTTCAGTAAGCACATGCCAGAACTTTTGCCAACCTACAGACGGCTTTGCGAGCTGTCGGGAGGCAGAGACCTGCCAGCGCGCATGCTCAGCCTGTACCGCCCTCCTCCCTATATCACCGGTTGCTCCCAGGCAGTCATGGCGAATTGTCAGAGCAATGTTCTGGTGAGAAATTACGATTATCCGCCGGAACTCTGCGAGGGCACCATTCTGTCAACATGCTGGAATGGTCGGCGGGTGATTGCCATGTCCGACTGTCTCTGGGGGGTACTGGATGGCATGAATGACCGCGGGCTTGCCATTTCGCTGGCATTTGGTGGTCGCAAGGCAGTCGGGGACGGTTTCGGCGCTCCGATCATTCTGCGCTACATACTCGAGTTCTGCGACAATACAGAGGAGGCAGCCCGGGTTCTCGCCAGGGTACCGACTCACATGGCCTACAATATTACCGTAAGTGATGCCCAGGGACACTATGTCACCGCGATGATAGGCCCTGACCGGGAGGCCTCCATAAAACGTACTCCGATGGCAACCAACCATCAGAAAAAAATCGAATGGTACGCCCACGCCCTGGCATCAGAAACCCTGATAAGAGAACGCCAGTTGGCCATTCTTCTGGACAACGATGAAACAACGGAAGATCGTCTGATCTCGTCCTTCTTTTCGCCGCCGCTGTTTCGCAGCGACTATCGGCGCGGCCTCGGCACGATCTATACCGCTGTCTACTATCCAGCAGAGGGGCGGGCACAATATTGCTGGGCCAACCACTCACTTGAGTTCTCGTTTGATCATTTCGAAGAGGGCAGAGTGGAAATTCTTTACACAATTCATCCAGACATTCTGGAAAAGGGGAAAATAAAAAATGGGTGAAGCAACCGAAAAGGAGGCGTCTTTCAGCGCGCTCGGTTTTTATCACAAGATTTCCCAGTTGCGATCCGATACCTGGAACGCCCTCAAGAGAGATCTCGGAACCCTGGTTAATGCCAGTCGTGATACTGATGTCCGGAATCTGGTCAAGTCGGTTGAGATAAAACTGACCCGGCTGGAAATCATCGAGGATTATCATGCATTCCCGTCAAGAGAGGATTTCCATCACGTCTGGTCGCTGTTCCGCTCCGGCGAATACGCTGCCCTTGAGAAAGTCATACGGCGCCTGGTGCGGACCCTGATCAGCGAGTCCTACCGTCGTCGTCACGTGGATCTCAGCGGCGGTGATTCGGAGTCCGAGGACCTTGAAGCCCTTGATGCCCTGGACCAGCTCCGAAGGGGGCATCCTGCCTCGAACACCTCGGCACAGCCATATTTCGAACTTCTGATTGTTGACGCCATGTCGCACCAGGAAGAGGACGTAGTGCGGGAGGCTTTCCACCGTCTGCGCCGTCCTGAGGACAAATTCATTTATGACGTGATCACCGTCAGAAGTTTTGAAGACGCCCTCATCGCCATTCTGGTCAACCCCAACATTCAGGCCTGCCTGATCCGGTATGAATTTCCCCACAAATCGAAATACAACCTCAGCGTCCTCCGGAACTATCTCGAGGGTCTGTCAGAAGTAGAGCTGGGCGCCAAAACCGAAGCGGAGAGAAGTCTTCTCCTGGGCTCAATGATCAGCGATATTCGCCCGGAGATCGACCAGTTCCTGGTGACAAGTGGCGATGTAGAGAATACAGCCAGTCGCGATATCCGTAATTTTAACCGGATTTTCTACCGCGAGACTGACTACATCGAGCAGCATCACACAATTCTCCGCGCTGTCGATACCCGGTACCGGACCCCATTTTTTGATGCGCTGAGGGAATACAGCAAAAAGCCCACCGGCGTTTTTCATGCCATGCCCATTTCCAGAGGCAAGTCGGTGACCCGCTCCCACTGGGCCGGTCAGATGATCGACTTCTACGGTATCAACATATTTCTGGCCGAGACCTCGGCCACCTCCGGCGGTCTGGACTCACTGCTGCAGCCCTACGGGCCAATAAAGAAAGCCCAGGAGTATGCGGCACGGGCCTTCGGTTCACGCCAGAGTTTTTTCGTGACAAATGGCACCTCGACGGCGAACAAAATCGTGGTGCAGTCGCTGATCAAACCCGGAGATATCGTGCTGGTTGACCGGGACTGCCACAAGTCCCACCACTATGGCATGGTCCTGGCCGGAGCCCAGGTCGTTTACCTCGACTCCTACCCCCTGAATGACTATTCCATGTACGGGGCTGTTCCCCTCAAAGAGATTAAAAAGGCGCTGATCGAACTCAAGCGCAATGGTCAGCTTCACAAGGTAAAACTGCTGTTGCTCACCAACTGTACTTTCGATGGTATCGTCTACAACGTCCGTCGGGTAATGGAAGAGTGCCTTGCCATCAAACCGGACCTGGTATTCCTGTGGGATGAAGCCTGGTTTGCCTTTGCCACTTTCAACCCGACCTATCGTCCGCGGACGGCGATGCATGCCGCCAGGACACTGCGGGACCGCTATTACAGCGAAGCCTATCGCGAGGAATACGCCAAGTGGAAAGAGAATTTCGATCTGCTTGACCCGGAAGACGACGCCACCTGGTTCGATCATCCTCTGTTACCGGACCCTGACCTGGTTCGGGTGCGCACCTATGCCACGCATTCCACTCACAAGACTCTGACTTCGCTGCGCCAGGGATCCATGATCCATGTCTATGACCAGGAATTCCGGCAGAAGAATGAAGCGGCGTTTCATGAAGCCTACATGACCCATACCTCCACCTCACCCAACTACCAGATTCTGGCGTCCCTGGACGTGGGGCGGATGCAGGCCGAAATGGAAGGGTTTGAACTCGTCCATGCCCAGGTCGAAGCGGCACTGTCACTGCGTGAACACCTCTATACCAATCCACTCCTGCTGAAATACTTCCGGGTCCTGGTTAACAAGGACATGATTCCGCTGGAGTATCGCCAGTCCGGGATAGAAACTTTTTACGACCCTGTCACTGGCTGGAACAAAATGGAGGAAGCCTGGGCCCACGATGAATTCGTGGTCGACCCGAGCCGGATCACCATGGCCATTGGCCAGACCGGGGTTGACGGGGACACCTTCAAGAACGAATACCTGATGAACCAGTACGGCATCCAGATCAACAAGACCTCCCGTAATACGGTGCTGTTCATGACCAATATCGGGACCAGCCGGGGCTCGATTGCCTATCTGCTCGATGTGTTGATCAAGCTGGCCAAGGGCTTTGACCGGCGCTGGCTGGACAGCAGTCGCGCTGAACGCAAGATTATCGAGCACAATGTCCGCTCCCTGACCCAGGAGCTGCCGCCGCTGCCTGATTTCAGCCGTTTTCATGACGCATTCAGACTCAGACCCGATTCCAGGGAAGGCGATATCCGGCGGGCCTTTTTCCTGAGCTACGACGAAGAGAACACGGAATACCTGAGGTTCGACAACCGTGACCTGCAGAAGGTTATGGATCAAGGCAGGGACGTCGTATCTTCAAGTTTCGTGATTCCCTATCCTCCTGGCTTCCCGGTACTGGTACCCGGACAGGTCATCAGTGAAGAGATTCTGGACTTCCTGCTGGCGCTGGATGTTACCGAGATTCATGGCTACCGTCCCGAGCTTGGTCTGGTGGTGTTCACGGAAGCGGCCCTGGAGGCAACGAACGAGGCCAAGTAGCTTAAATTGTTCAGCATTCCATGAGGAAACCAGTTCTGTATTTCCTGGCGACAGTCTCAACCTGTCTCGCCATCGGTGCCGGTTACCTCTGGCTGAGCTTCCGGAAAAGACTCGGGACTAGTGTCCCCTCTGGTTAATTCGTTGGCCTGCTGCTCTGGTCGGGCTGACCAGCAGCGCACGCTTGACGATCAGTCCGACCAGAGCGACACTGGAACCATGCCAGCAAAAGTAAAAACCCGGATCCTGTTCCACTCAAAACGGCTGAGCATTTACCTGGTCCATTACCCGGAAGGCCACAAGATAGGCCCTCACCTGGATATGGTCTCTGAAGGACGACTGTACAAGCTCAATTATGTGCTGCTCAAGCCCAGAGCCGGCGGCGAGTTTTTCTGTGAGAAAAACATGTTCAACCTGTTCGGACGGCTATATCTGTTCCGTCCTGATCTATACCAGCATGGTGTTTCGAAAATTGAGCGCGGCAGTCGCTGGCTACTCAGTTTTGCCCTGACCCGGAGCTAGTGTCCCGTCTGGCTAATTCGTTGACCTACTGAGCCACTGAGGAGTTTGAGAGCAAGGCGCGATGGCGAAGGTTTGGTGGTTCCAAATCGAGTCAGCGCAACACGGCTATCAAACTCCTCAGTGGCTCCCGAAAGGCGCGACGCAGTAGGTCAACGAATTAGCCAGACGGGACACTGGTCAGTCATCAGATTTGGGCAGGCAGACCCTTTTGCTCTGGGCGGACAGACTGTTCCATTTCTGTTGGTCGTCATTGCGCACTTTTTCCAGGTATCCGGCGACCTGGTCAAAGTGCTCTTTGGTTGCCCCCAATGTTCTGCCCGCATCCCGATGCATGCGTGACAGCGAGGCAAGGGCCTGGTATCCACGTCCCTCTTCATCCAGCGAGTCAATCACCAGGGCCAGGTGGGAAGAGCAGAAAATGTGCGTGTTGCGCTTGTCGTAATCCGTGTCCTGGGCCCAGCTGGCGGGGCTGAACAGAATCAGGAGCGCTGCAAGACTGGCGGCTGTTTTCATGGGGTGTTACTCCCGGCGACGGTGTAAGTGTATAGTCGGTCCCGGCTATGAACTTTACATACTCTCAAAGCTTTTCTCTATGTATTTACCAGTCCGCACCGCGCAATCGCCCTTGCTTGCAGCGATGGCTTCCGCAAGCTGGTAATAAATAACCGTAATCAGTCTGGCTGTCATTACCAGACACAGGCAGAATGGCGAACATACTCCCGGATGTTCGCTTTAAGGTGCCAGACTGCCGGGGCAGAAACCGACAATACGAGACAGGATAACCCGCTATGACCCTACATATCGAACTCGCACCGCTGATCAGCCTTGGTGCCGGCATCGGTATTCTGGTGTTCCCCAAGCTGCTTAACTATATCGTTGCCGGCTACCTGATCACTCTGGGTGTACTCGGGCTTCTCGGCCACTCTTTCTGAAACTGCCCGGCTGCCAGTGTCCCGTCTGGCTGCTTCGTTAACCTGCTGAGCCACTGAGCGCATTGAGAGCCCAGACGGGACACTGTCTAGGTTTCATTCAGCAACCGCTCTTTGGCTTCATTGATCCGGGCCGCAAGATAATTGCTTCCGCCCCGATCCGGATGCATTTTCTGCATCATCCGGCGGTGGGCCCGAATGATCTCGTCCCGGCTGGCGCCGGGCTCGACGCCCAGAATGTCCTGCGCTTCGTTTATGGTCAGCGGGCCACCGGCCCTGGTGCTATCGCCAGATTGCCCGCTGTTATCTTCATCAGCCCTGTCAGCGCCGGCATCATCGTCAGCCCGCCAGGAATCACCGAACCGGCGGTCAAGGTAGGTTTCCAGCAGCCGGGCAGAGTCCTGGTCCTGCTCACGGCAGTATTGCAACAGCTCGAGAAATTCACTCTCGCCCAGGTCCGCCAGCTCGCGCCCTTTCATGGGCCCTTTCAGGATGCTGCCGCTCATGATGCCGGAGTCATGGTCCAGACTCATATCCAGAATATCGCTGGCAACGTGAGACTGGTTGCCCGCTTTCGCTTTAGCTCCCCCTGCTCCTGCCATGCGCCCCATCAGCAAGGATGGCAGCATCCGGCGCAGCAACGGTAAAAGAAACGCCAGCAAACCGAAAATAAAATGCAGCCGGCCAGTCACCGCCAGCAGAACGACCAGCGCGATAGCCGCAATCAACACCAGCTTGATAATTGCCGGTTTGCGCTGGCTGGGCGGCTGGCTGCGAAGCCATACCCAGGCGACAATGGTCATTACGATAACCAGCAGCGTTAATGGCACTGAGACTCTCCCGGTTTTTGCTATCTGATCTGTTGGGTCAGGCGCTTGACTTCCGGGGAACTGCGGCTGGAAAAATCCTGCAATGCTTTGGTCCCCCCGGACGCATAGACCGCTACAGCCGCCATAAGATCCTTAAGCACCTGCGGGCTGTTGCGGTCAAAGGGGGCATAAGCGCCGCCGGACAGCTTGCTCACCTGCTGGAATACAGCCCTGGCGTGAGCATCGGCACCTTCATGGAACATGAATACCGGGGTCCGCAGCATGCCAAGTTCGCCAGCAATATGGCAAAGCTCGTCAACCGGCTCTTCGCAGCAGTCCCCGATAAACACCACAGCCCTGACGGGTTCTGCCCGGGTCTCCTTCACGGCATGTGCCAGTACCCGACCAATCTGGGTGCGGCCACCCAGACAGGAGACGCCATTCATCAGATTCAGCAACTGGCTGGTCTCATTCACAAACTTCGTGGCCCGGAATTCGCCAAAACCACGGTAATAACACAGTTGAATCGCCAGTCCACCGAGATCCCGGGTCGCCATGAACAGCTCACTCTGCAGGTGGCAGGCCTGATCCCAGGTCGGCTCACGACTGCCGGTCGCGTCGAGGGCGAAGATCAGTCGCCCCGGTTTGCCACCTGGCCCCGCACCGGTCTGGGGCAAGGTACGGACCTTCTCGATAAACTGGTCGATGGACTGTTTATCGGATCTGGTGGATAAATCTTTGTCGGACATAAGCTGTTGAAATCCGTGTAAGCTGGCTGATAGTTCAATACGAGCTTAGCAGCCTGGCGGACCTGATGGCGGAAAAGACAATGCCAGTCACAGCTCCGCATTATTTGCCTGATTGATCCTGTCCGTGAATCCAGTCTGTTAGACTTGCTCTGTTAACTTCCGCTGAAATCCCAACAGGCTGATTCATGAAACTCAATCCCTTTAATACCCGTATCGGTCTCGCACTCGGCGGCGGCGCTGCCAAGGGCATTGCTCATATTGGCGTGCTGAAAGCTTTTGAGGAAGAGCAAATAAAGATTCACTGTATTTCAGGAACCAGCGTAGGGGCTCTGGTCGCCAGTTATCACGCCTTTGGCCGCCCGGCGGAGTCCATCCTGACGATCTGTTCCACGCTGAATCTGTCCAAGATTATCGATTTTACTCTGGAACGCGGTGGTCTCTTCAGTACCAAAACCATTCGCGAAATGATTCATCGGGATCTGGGGGATTGCCGCATTGAAGATGCCGACATTCCTCTGGCTATCTGCGCAACGGATATCGAAACCGGCGAGCAACTGATTTTCAGAAAGGGCAATCTGGCCGATGCCGTCTGTGCGTCCATGGCCGTGCCCGGCCTGTTTGTTCCGGTTGAGGTAGATGGCCGGATTCTGGTAGACGGAGGCCTGGTTGAAAATGTCCCGATATCGCCCCTGAAGCAAATGGACGCCGGTATTATCGTGGCCATTGACCTGAGCCACGTCTCCCGCTATCCGAAGCCGGAGAATACGTTTGATGTGATCAGCAACGCCATCAACATCGGTATCGACTTCAATACCCGCAAACAACTGAAAAAAGCGGATATAGCAGTGCCACTGGATCTGGGCGGTTACAGCCTCACCAACAACTCCGACTGTGTGGACGAACTTTACCTGGAAGGCTATCACCCGATGAAGAAAAAAATTCAGCGTTTGCTCTGGTATAAACGGGTTAATATTGCGATCCGGCTCATAAAAGGCGCCAAGGCACTGCTGCCGCTCAAGGTGCCCGACATTTTCAAAAGCCTTAAACGCTTTACATAAAATAATGCCGGAGCAGCTGTAACACGATCAGCAGCGCCACCAGGGGCAGGATCCACCGGGTGATATGGCTGTAGTCCCGGCTGTCGCCCTTGGGGGCGTATTTTTCAATCAACGGAACAACGATGATCAGGCCCAGAAACAGAACAGCGAGGATTGTCAGCAGTGTGCCCATGGCGAATCTCCGGGGAAAGTAACTCTCGGCTCAGAAATTCTGCGTCTTGAGCCAGCTGTAGACCCGCATCGGCGGGATATTTCGCAGTTCCAGTGAACAGCTTGCAGGCCTGCCCATGATCGGGTTGGTAATCACGGCGACATCCGCGCGGAACTGATACGCAACGAAGCGCCCCCCCTCGGCCAGGTTATCCCTTACTGATTGCACCACGCGGGTAGCAACGGCCTCCGGTATTTTCGAGAAGGGGATGCCGGAGATAATAACATCGGGTTGCCCCATTGCGTTCAGTTTCAGAATCTCTGCAATCTCATCAGCGCTCCCCAGATGATTGATGTAGCGCGGGTCATCGATCTGGCCAAGCAGTTCATGGAAGTAAGAACTCACCTCGATTGAAAGCAGTTGTGCATCCGGACCAAGATGCCGCAGAAACGCCCGGGTAGTACCCCCGGTTCCGGGCCCCAGCTCCACCACCCGCCTGGCCGCAGCCAGATTTGATGCCGTGGCGATACGCTGCTCGAGAAATCGTGAACTGGGGACCACTGACGCCACCTGGCCAGGTTCCCTCAGAAATCCACGCAGGAAATCGAAAGCCATCACGATTCAGACCTTTCTTTGTTCTGATTCCCGGAAACTGACTGATCATCAGCGCTTTCTTCAGTGTCGTAAGTATAGGGTTCGCCATGCTCGTCCTGAAGCTGGTAGTCGTAGGCCGCCTGCAGGCCGGTCTCCTCTTCCGCCGGCTCTGGGGGCGCCTGATCAATGTAACGCGGATACAGCGGCGAAAGCAGTGCCAACACGATACCGATAGCGGAGAAGGCGGCAAACGCATCACTGTAGCCAAAGTTCTTCACCAGCAGGCCAACGATCGGTGAGCCGGCCGCCTGACCGAGCGAAACCGCGAGGAATGGCAGCACCGGACCCATCGACAACCGGCCCGGCAACAGCCGGATGCCTGTCATCAGATAGAGACCCGTGAGACTCATATAGGCCAGGCCAAAAACCAGCCCGGAAAATGCCGCAAGCAATGTCTGGCTGGGGCTGGCGGCCAACAATGACAGGCTGGCGGCCAGCATCGTCAGCATCAGCGCCTGAGTCACGGGCGGGTTGTTTCGATCGGCAAGATCAGCCACCACTGCGCCCCCGAGCCCGGCGAAACCAACCGCCAGCCAGAGCCACCCGGTTGCCGCAGAGGGCATTTCGCCGAGGGTGACCACCAGATCGGGCGCAAAGATCCAGTAAGCGGCGGAGACGAATCCCATCACGAAAGCAAATAGCGAAAGCCTGAACAGCCGCCACCACTGCAGCGCAGTGATTGGCGCCGGCGGCGCCGCATTCGAAGGCGCAACCCGGGACACCGAGGGAATAAAATACCAGGCAGCAAGAACCCCGATCGCCGCAAGAATGGCGAAAGAAATGTAGGCGTAGCGCCAGAGGCCGGCCATGAACAGAACCGTCGGTACGGCAATCATGATACCGATACTGGTGCCCGCATTCATCGCGGAACTGACCCGCCCATGCACCGAACGATCAACCAGCACCTGCATGGCTGCTGTCAGCGCCGGCATCATCAGACCGGTACAGATACCGCAGGCAAACACCCCCACCCCGAGCGAAAGCGCGCCAGAAGCCTGGCTGATCAGCCCCAGTCCAATCACACCAAAACCACCGGAAAGCACTGCCGTATTGCGGGCGCCGAGGCGATCGGCTGCAAGCGGAGCAACCAGCGTGGCCAGCACGAAGCTGACAAGCGGCAATGCACCGATGATACCGATCAGGCCGGGAGTCAGACCCAGTTCGGTGCGAATGGGCGGCACAAAAAGACCAAAGGCAAAGCGCGCAAGCCCGTAACTGATTGCAATCAGGGACGCGCCAAAAAAAGCAAATCCTGTACTCGATAACGACTTCACGATTTTCTCTCCGGCATTTGCGCACCAGCCTCAGCGTTAGCTTTATCAGACTAGAAGTTGTTGTTTCCGACGGCAAACCATTTTGTGGCTGAACCCGGGCTTGATATCTGACCTGCTCATTCTGGGCCCGGGTTCACACAATGCTGATGATTATAATAAAGGTCTGCCTGTAATGATCGGTTTTTGATATGGTTTCAGTCAATGCCCGACAGCAGACTGGAACCAGGCGCCGGATAAACCAGGGACAGTTGATACATGATTACAGTCCATCATCTCAGTAATTCCCGCTCACAACGCATTCTCTGGATGCTGGAAGAACTTGGAGTGCCCTACCAGGTCCGGCGTTACGAGCGTGACCCCGAAACCATGCTGGCACCCGCCAGCCTCAAGGAAATACATCCGCTGGGCAAATCACCGGTGATCACCGACGGCGATCTGGTGGTGGCTGAATCCGGCGCCATTATCGAATATCTTGCCAACACCTATGGCAAGGACACCATGCTGCCGGCCGGTGGCGGCCAGCAGTGGCTTGATTACACCTACTGGTTGCATTACGCTGAGGGCTCGCTCATGCCGCCGCTGGTATTGCGGCTGGTGTTCCAAAAGGTAAAAACCAGCCCGATGCCATTCTTTATCAGACCAGTGGCAAAGGGCATCGCCGACAAAACCACGGCAACGTTCATCGGCCCGATGATCAAAACCCACCTGGATTTTGTCGAGTCCCACCTGGCAAAGAACACCTGGTTTCTGGGAAACCAACTCAGCGCGGCGGATATTCAGATGAGTTTTCCGCTGGAAGCCGCCGTTGCCCGGGGTATGGTCGGCGACAACCGGACCCACATCACAGCCTGGGTTGAAAGAGTGCACGCCAGACCTGCTTATCAACGAGCCCTCGAAAAGGGCGGGAAATATGATTTTGCCTGAGCGGATGCTTTCAGATTCTGCTGCAGGCCAATGTCACGCTCATGAAAGAACCCCACAAACCCTGTCAAAAACCCTATAAAGTCTGCCTATGATATTTGGAGTCGCCTGGTTCGTAGTTTTCTGGTTCGGACTGATCCTGGTCACACTGATTGCTGCCGCAGTATTCATCCTGCGCCGGAATCGGGGCGCCGGAAATGACAGCGGAGCTTTCCCCCGCCCCGAGGAAAGTGAAGCCCATCGGCAGGTTATCGCAATGGTCAAGGGTCTGCATACGGCCGCTAAAGGGCGCCATGGCCGCGCTCGGGTAAAGGCATTGCGTAACTATATGGACAACATGAGAGATGACCTTGAGCTGGCCTCCGAAATCCGGACCCCGGCCAGCGACGCTCCTCCAGGAGAGTGGGTCATTGCGCCCAGGGCAAAGCCGGGCCGTCGCATTCTCTATATTCACGGTGGCTCCTGGATCGCCGGCAGCCCCAAAAGCCATCGCGCCATCACCGACCGGTTGTCGCAATTGGCCCGGGCCTGCGTATTCGCCGTCGATTACCGGCTGATGCCGGAAAACCAATATATGGACGGCATCAGGGACTGCCGCCAGGCTTACCAATGGATGCTGGAAAATGGCCCGGACGGGATGGCCCCGGCCGACTTCATCGTCGTGGCGGGGGACTCTGCTGGCGGCAGTCATACCCTGGGGCTGATCGCGTGGATACGTGACCAGGGTCTGCACCCTCCGGATGCTGCGATTGCACTATCTCCGTCCACCGAACTGATACTCTCCTCCCTCGGCAACCAGCCCAATCTGAAAACCGATGTCATGCTGGGGCCAACTGTTAAAAAATTGTCCCGGATTCCGCCGCCACTGCTGTGGTGGGGCACCGTTATGGGCATGCGGGTACTACCTTCCAACCCGCTGGCATCGCCTCTGCGTGGGGATTTGCGGAATCTGCCACCAACACTTATCCATGCCAGCGAATCGGAAATTTTACTGGAAAACGCCGAACGCTATGCGGCAAAAGCCCGGGCGGCCGGCTCGCCCGTTGAAATTGAAACCTGGCCTGGAATGGTACATGTATGGCACCTGTTTACACCGCTGATACCGGAAGCAGAGGAAGCGTTCCAGCATATCAGGGAGTTTCTGTCACGGGTCGAGGCAGGCTCAAGGTAAAGCAACATCTTGCGTTTATTTCTTGTCGGCTCAAAAATGGCCTGCTAGCTTGAAGCTGGCGTTTTAAAAAAAATCGATAAAACTCCACTGTGAACAAAAAAAAGACTCAAGGAGAACATTATGCAAGATCTAAAGGGTAAAGTAGCCATCGTCACCGGCGGCTCTCGTGGCATCGGCCGCCACATTGCACTGCAGTTGGCCGCGCGCGGCGCCGACGTTGCCATCAACTACCGCTCACGTCAGTCTGACGCAGATGAAGCCCTCAAGGAAATTGAGGCCAAAGGCGTCAAGGCACTGGCAATCCAGGCAGATCTTTCCGACATGTCAGCGGCCCGGAGCCTGATACAGCAGGTCAAGGAGCAGTGGGGGCGCATCGACATCCTGGTCAATAACGCCGGCATCACCCGCGACAAGTCGATGAAAAAACTCACTGATGAAGACTGGAACGAGGTCCTTGATACCAACCTCGGCAGTGTCTACGCGACATGCTCCGAAGTACTGAAAACCATGTTGGACCAGAAA
>Ga0209949_1000113_pt1 | contig 47349 bp, 37 predicted proteins | sample SalPonC_black_MG_FD_185711 | JGI IMG/M metagenome (GOLD analysis project Ga0209949, IMG submission 185711) | Salt pond soil microbial communities from South San Francisco under conditions of wetland restoration - Salt Pond MetaG... | ecosystem: Environmental > Aquatic > Marine > Intertidal zone... | reverse complement strand
GCAGGGGTAAAGGCCTTCATCCGCCGCAAACTGGTTCCGTAAAGCAGGGTGAGCAGGGGAATGGAAATGGCCCATTGGATCCAGAGGTAGACAAAGGGCACCTGGAGCTTGAGGATCAGGGCGATAACCCCGAGAAACGTGGCCAGGGACGCCCAGGTGGCTGCCATGCCAAGCCCGTTGGTTACAGGGCCAATGGAAAACCCGGCAGCATAAAAATCTGCGTCAGAGGTGGTTTTCCGGGAGGAGACATAACCGACATAATAGAAAATGGCAAACAGGATTGCCACAACACCGAGTCCGATCCATACATTGCTTAACGCATATTCTGCAGGCATACTACCTCCTTATTGGTTGACCGTTTCAGCGTCGGTTTCAGTTTCCGGCGGCAAAGAGTTCACATAGGCCTCCATTTCATCGTCGAATTTATTACAGACGATGGCCATGATGATGCAGAGTCCGGCCATGCCGAACCATCCCAGCAGAATAGGAACAATGTACTGAACTGGAAATCCCCACAAGGTGCCCTGCTGAAGCACGGGGAACAGAACAAAGATGGACGCTGAATGCCCCATCAGGAGAAGCAGCACGGAAAAGACAATGGTGAGGGTGATCTCCTTTTTGTAGAGCTTTTCTTTCATGTTGATAAACTCCTTTGTTAGATATGGATAAAGTGGGTGTCTGCCTCTGACCGTGGTGCCGGAGCCACAGACCCAGTTGCCGGTATACCATTGTTATCTGAGCTGTCACGCAATACTAAACTGGAATAGTAAAGGTCCGGATATTAGACAATCGGCAAGAATCCGATTTTAAATGTAGGGATTTGAGACAAAAGAAGTAGGGCGATTTCCTAATCACTGTCGGTGGGCAAACCTACAAAAAGGGTCAAACCTGGGTGCTGACCTGTCCTGTTTTTTCAAAATGAACCGCACACCGGATCAGTTCGTTGGCATGTTTGAGGCTGAGTTTATCTTTGATCCGTTCCCGGTAGGTGCCAATGGTTTTAATGCTGAGAAAGAGGCGTTCGGCAATTTCCCGGGATGAGAAGCCGCGACCGATGAGGCGGAATACTTGAAGTTCCCTGTCAGTGAGCCGGTCAATGGGGGTTTTTTCCCGGGTCTGGGGGGTGTCTGACATTGAGCAGAGGATATGTTCCTTGACCTTGTCATTGAGGTAGATTTTGCCTTCAAGCACATGGTGGATGGCCGTAACCACCGATTCCATGGCTTCCTGCTTCATGATATAGCCCCGGGCACCGGTAGATAAGGCCCGCTGGGCGTAAAGATACTCGTCATGCATGGACAGGACAAGCACAGGAATCTGACGATGGTATTGTTTGACATATTTTACAAGATCAATACCGTCAGAGGCCTTCAGGGTGATATCGGCGATAATCAGGTCAGGATCTGTCTGTTCTATCTGCTTTATGGCCGGATTCACATCCTTTGCAGTGCCAAAGGCCTCAAGGTCATCTTCTTGGTTGATGAGTTCGGCAAGTCCAAGCCGGAAAATCGGATGATCCTCTACAAGCAGTATTTTCTTTTTGTCAGGCATAGTCAGCCATTTATAAAAGCGTTGATTTATAAAAGCGTTGTCTGTTTATCCTCTATCACTATTGGTTTGGGAATACCAGCAATTATGCTTGAATGCCACCAGGATCGTTCTCCACTTCTTTCAGGCCGGCCATGGGCATGGTCAATTTAACCCGGGTGCCCTGATCTTTTTTCTGGGAAATTTCCAGAGCGCCGCTGATGATCTTTGCCCGGTAGTTCATGATTCTAAGCCCCATGCCCCGGGACGACGGATCCTGTTCTTGCCTGGCCACGTCAATACCCATGCCGTTGTCCTCAATGGTGAAACAGAACTGACCATCCAAAAGGGTCATGGAGATGAGAATACAGTCTGCCTTTCCATGTCTGATGGCATTGCGAACCGCTTCGCCCGCAATATTATACAGGTTCAGGGTCACCATATGATTGTCTACACCAAGGCCGTCCTGGGCCCTGAAAAGGCAATCCACATGGTGGATTGTCCGGGTGTTTGTCACCAGATCCGCCAGAGCAGATTCCAGGCCATGGTTGAAATAGACAGGGCAGAGTCCGCGGGCAAGCCCCCGGGTCTTAAATATGGCCTGTTTAATGAGTTCTGATATATGATCCGAAAGCCTGATCACGTCAGGGGAAACATCACCGGTTTTTCGCTTAAGCACTTTCACAAGTCCCTCAATACCGATCAGGTGGGGACAAAGGTCATCGTGGAGATCGTTGCCAATGGCCTGGCGCTCCCTTTCCCCGGTTTCCATGATGGCCTTTTCCAGATGCTTGACCTCTGAGACATCCCGGTGGATGATAACCGTTCCCAAAGGCTTTCCATTTTTGTCCTTGTATACAGACCCCCTTGTGGTCACATCAATCAGCCGGCCGTCCTTGGCCTTGCGTTTGGTCTCCAGTCTGGGAATGATTTCACCGTTGAGGATGGACCGGATACCTGCCATGGTTTCTTTCCAATTGGCTCTGGGAACAAAATGATCCAGTTTGTTTCCGAAAGAATCCTCAAGGGTATACCCGAATACTTTGGTAAAGGCGGGATTCATATAGGTGACCCGGCCGTTCATGTCATAAACCACAATCGGATCGGGTACGGATTCCATCACAGACCGGTATTTTTCTTCACTTTCAGTTAAAGCGGCTTCAGCCTGCCGGCGTTCGTTGATTTCAGAGAGTAGATCCCGGTCGTAGGCGGCCAGACGGTCCATAAAGGAGTTGTAGTAAAAGGCCAGCTGTCCCACCTCATCCCGGGACTCCATGATCACGCCCCGGTTGGTAAACCCACCGGCAATATCTTCCTTGAACCGGTTGATCAGGGAGTGAATGGGCTTGGTAATGGTGTCACTTAAAAAAACAGTCACCGGGATAAAGATGACCAGGGCGGACATGCACACAAGAATGATAATCTGTTTGATGGCATACAAGGGAGAGCGGATTTCATCCAGGTAAGACGAGGAGGCCACGATCCATTCATACTCTGGTATATGGTTGAAAAAGACCAGCTTCTCACGATACCTGGTTTCACCGGGGTTTTTCCAGTGGTAGATGAGTTTGCCGTTTCTTTTTTCGAGCATTTCAGTGAAGAACTGACCGGAAAACCGATTGTCCGCATATACATTTATACCGATGAGATCCGGATGGATAATGACATTTCCTCTGGTGTCCATTACATAGGAGTATCCGGTTTTGCCGAACTTAAGTTTGAGAATGCCCTCTTTAAAATCATTGATATCCACAAGTTTTAAAAATTCCTTGCGGTAGCTTGAAACGGTGATCATCCAGTCCCAGGGTTCAAAGTACTTGAGGTAGAGGGCCTTGGGCCGGGGATGCGTGTCATCGGGGTTCTGCCATTCATACTCAATATACCCGTCTTTGGTGGCGATCATCTCCTGAACAAATTGATGATCTGAGATGTCCAGGCCTTCCAGGGATTTTTTCGGATGCTTGATCACCCGGCCGTGGCCGTCAAGCACACAGAGATATCCGCTGGTGCCGATGCTCTGGCTTAAAATGATATCGCTGGACCGTTCAATGGCCTCGGATTCTGACATTTTACCCTGGCGGCTGAGATCGTAGTGGTGCTGAATGATCTCAAAATTTTTTTCCGCAACCCCCCGAAGCCGGTTTTTGATGGAAACAGAAACCGCGGTTATGATGGTGTTGTGAATGGCAGAGGTGGAGTTTTTTAACTCACTTTCAATATTGGCCTCAACGTTCTGCTTGACAATAGAGTAAATAATGAGGCTGGACAGGCTCATAATGACCATGAAGCAAGAGGTGTAAATAAAGAGCAGCTTATACCGGATCGGGAAATTCTTAATCAGATGAAACGGGTTCATAAGGGATTCCTTTGTGATGGTTAACTGCCTGGCATTGTCCTGGGCGCTTGTCAGTCGGAAAAGGAAATATCGTATTTTTTCCAGATATTCAGGGCAATGCAAAGGGGCTTCATCATGGGAACCGTATAGGTATGCAGTTTTTTATCTGCCATATAGGTCCGGCACCGGTCCACATATTCGGAAAATCCTCTGGGGGAGATGATCAAGGGCTTGGTCATTTCCTGTTTCAGCTCCACCAGGCGTTCGGGCAGGTACTCAGATAACAGGGGCACCTGCAGATAAATGGCTGCGATAACCACATCGGTGTTCGGGTCCTGGTCAACGATGCGAAGGGACTCTAACAGCCGGTCATCGTTGCAGTTGCCAAACAGATCAATGGGGTTGGTGCCAACGTTTTCAAGGACCTTGTCTTTGATGGCCAATTGTTCCGGCTTGAGGTTTTTTTCAATAAGGTCCTGCATGCGCTGCTTTGTCTCCGGGGCAAATTCGGCCAGGGTCATCCCCTCTTCCGTGACCTGGTCGGCCAGAAGAATCCCGGCGCCGCCACCCACACTGACCACGGCAATACGGGTGCCCGAGGTCTTGGGCTGGCTGGTCAGGATGGACAGCACATTGACCAGTATTTTGGGGTCTTCGGTGAGCTCTTCAACCAGGTAGAAGCCTGCCTGGGCGCAGCAGGCCTTGAAGGCCTCATGGCTGCCGGCCAGGGACGCTGTATGGGACAGGGCGGCCTGGGCCCCTCCCCCCATGCCGCCCTTGATAATGAGAACGGGTTTTTTTTGGGCCACCTGTCTGCCGATGCGCATGAGCTTGAGTCCGTCAGCCACCCCTTCCAGATAGATGGCGATGATTTTGATTCTGGGGTCTTCTCCCATGTGGGCCAGGACTTCAGGCACGCCGGTGGTGGCGGCATTACCGATGGAGACCCATTTGCCGAGGTTCTGGTTGTCTGCGCCGAACATTTCAAGCAGCTCAAGACCGATGCCTCCGCTTTGGGAAATGACACCGACGCAGTTGGAGGGGGTCGGGGGAACAGAACGCTGTACCGGGATATAATTGGTATTCAGTCCTGAAAAATTGTCAATCACCCCCATGCAGTTGGGGCCGATAAAGGCCACTTCATAGGTTTCACTGAGGGCGACAAGTCGGTCTTCAAGGTCCTGGCGCCCCATTTCCGCAAATCCGTCGGAAAAAATAATGGCCCCTTTACCGCCCAGTTTGCAGAAGGCTTCAAAGATGGAAACGGTCCGCTCGGCGCTGACGGCAAAGACACAGACGTCCGGCACCTCAGGCAGGCCGGCAAGGCAGGGGTAGCAAGTGAGTCCATGGATGGTTTTGAGTGTGGGATGGACCGGATACAGGCGCTCAATTCCCATGCAGTTCTTCAGGATGACACCGCCCTGGGTCCCCGGTCTTGAGGCGCCGATCACCGCCACGGACCGGGCGTTGAAAATGGCGTCCACCGAAGATCGCTTCCAGTTGCGGACCGCTTCGGGCAGGGGGGATTCATGGTCCGTGTCCCGTATCAGCCGGGCATCTACGATGGCATAACCGGTTTCATATACAATCACAGGATTCAGGTCCAGCTCAACAATGTCAGGATTCTCAGCCATGAGTCTGGAAATCTGTATGACCAGGTCAATGATGGCGTCCCGGTCATAGGTCTGTCCGCGGAATCCGGAGAGTACCTGCCCTGCCCGGGTCTTTTCAAGCATTTTTTCCACATCCTGCCTGGACAGCACACCGATGCCCATGGCTGCATCAGCGTATAATTCTACAAATACGCCGCCGATGCCGATCATGGTGACCGGGCCGAATCCAGGGTCCTGTTTGGCTCCCACCAGAAGTTCAAATCCTTTGTCCGCCATTTTTTGAATCAGGACACCTTGTTTGTTCTTTTCCGAGAATCCACCCATGGCGGATTCAATGGATGACACGGCAGCGCGAAGGGCTTCAGGGGTGTTAAGATTGAGAAAAACCATTCCCTGATCTGATTTGTGAAGGATTTGTGAAGAAACCGGTTTGGCCACCAGGGGGAACCCCAGGGTCTGCCCGACCTCTATGGCCTGGAAAAGGGAGTAGACCTGATGGCCTTGGGCGTCAATGCGAAACTGGTTCAGCAGGGCTTTGCTGTCGTCGAAACTCACAAGATATTTAGCCACGGGCAACGCTCCATACAAGGGGTAAAAAGCGTATCGTAATATAAATAAACGGGAATATCGAGACTTGTTTTAATCTGGACAGCCGTTTACTGTGGCCTTGTGGTGCCCGGGAGACTAAGGAGTCAACTCTTGTTTGAGCATGCAGCAGGCAATTTTGTGAACAGGGCGTCCTGCATCGTCATAAACCAGGTTGCCGGGCTGGATCATCTTGTTCATGACACAGCCCTCGGGGATATCCAGGTCAAAAAGATCAGTTTCATTGATTTTCGGGCAAGGCTGCAGCCGGTTTTCACGGATCTCGTAGGAGTGTAGGGCAAAATCCTCACACACAGGGCACCGGTACACCCTGCCGTTGGGAAAGATAAAGTAGTTGTCCGCCACGGTGCCGGCACATTCAAAAGAATCTTCTGGTTCGAGAAATACCTTGGGATAGGTTACGGTGATGCCCTGCCCTGCGATGCGTTCTGCGACTTTTGGAATCAGGTTCTGCCAGGTTTGCCGGCAGACCTGGGGGGTGTCAGAATCATCGGTGCTGGCCTTTCCCCGCATGCCGATCACCTGGATGAAAAACCGGGAAATCCCCAGGGACTTTACAAGGTCCGGCATTTGCTCGAGTTCGTGAATGTTCTTTTCAGACACCGTGTAGATCATGGAGCATGAAAAGCCCCGGTTCCTTGCCCGCTCTACTCCGGAAAGCACCGTGTCATAACATCCGTTTCCCCGGATGGCATCGTTGGTGTGGCTGGTGGCACCATCCAGGGAAAAACTGATGTAATCCACCTCATCCGGGGTGATCTTGTCCAGTATATTGTGGAAGAGGTACCCGTTGGTGTCGATGGTGATGGATTTGAACCCTGAGGCCTTTGCACCTTTTACGACCCGGGACAGGTCCGGATGAAGGGTGGGCTCTCCCCCCAAGAGGATAAGGTTGGTCTGCCGGGCCTTATGGGCAAACAGTTTCAGCCAGGACTCAATGGTACCCAGGTCCAGCGTGGTCTCCCCGTGCTGCTGTGAATTGATATAGCAATGGGCGCAGCGCAGGTTGCACCGGGTCAGGATGTGGAAAAAGAGGTTGGAACTCTTTCTGGAAAAGGCAACGGTCTGGCGTTTCATTTTACCCCATGCATTGTTTGGTGAAGTTAGGGTCAAAAGGGACAGGATAGGAACCGTCAAAACAGGCCTTGCAAAAGTTGAGTTCAGGGTCTTTCACCCCTGAAGCCGACAGCATGCCTTCAATGGAAAGGTAGTGCAAAGAGTCCAGTCCCAGGTATTTGGTCAGCTCTGGCAGGGGTTTCTGGGCCGCAATGAGTTCCCCTTTGGAGGAAAAGTCAATGCCGTAGTAGCAGGGAAACTTATGGGGGGGACAGGAGATACGCATGTGGATCTTCTTGGCCCCAAGTTCCCTCAGGGCCTTGACTCTGGTCTTGGCTGTTGTTCCCCGGATGATAGAGTCTTCAATGATAATGATATCCTTGCCCTTGATGATCTCCCGAACGGGATTCAGCTTGACCCGGACGGCAAAGTCCCGCATGGACTGGGTGGGCTGGATAAAGCTTCGGCCCACATAATGGTTCCGGATCATGCCCATCTCAAAGGGAATCCCCGACTCTTCGGCATATCCGATGGCCGCGTAATTGCCCGAGTCTGGAAAGGGCATGACAAGGTCGGCATCCACATGGGACTCCTGGGCCAGGCGTTTGCCATGGGCCTTTCTCATCTCGTAGACATTTTTGCCGGCAATGGTGGAGTCTGGCCGGGCAAAGTAGATGTATTCGAAAATGCACAGGGACCTGTGGGCCGTGGCCTTGGGGTGTTTAATGGACCGGATGCCGTCCTCGTTGATGATGACGATCTCGCCGGGATCCAGTTCCCGGATGAATTCGGCCTGGATCAGGTCAAAGGCACAGGTTTCCGAGGCCAGCACATAGTGGCCGTTGAGTTTGCCCAGGGCCAGGGGCCGAAAGCCATTGGGGTCTTTTATGCCGATGATCTCTCCCTTGCAGGTGAGAATGACCATGGAGTAGGCCCCTTCAATTTTAGACACCGCCTTGAGCACGGCGTTTTCAATATCTCCTTTGATCAGGTTTTTGATGAAAAGGTGTAAAAACACCTCGGAATCCATGGTGGTCTGGAAGATGGATCCGGCAGCTTCCAGCTCTTCTCTCAATAAATGGGCGTTGACCAGGTTGCCGTTATGGGCCAGGGCGTAGGAGCGGTGCCGGTGGTTGACCACAAAGGGCTGGGCATTGGCAATACAGGAATCTCCGGTGGTGGAATACCGGACATGGCCGATGGCCGAGCCCCCTTCAATACGTTCCAGATCCTCTATGTTAAAGATATCCGGTACCAGTCCCATGCCTGTGTGGGAAAAGATTTTGTCATTGATACCCCGGTTGACGGATATGCCGGCGCTTTCCTGGCCCCTGTGCTGGAGGGCGTACAGGCCAAAGTAACTTATTTTTGCGGCTTCCGGATGTCTGTACAGGCCAAAGACTCCGCATTCATCTTTGGGGCGCTTGCCGGGGATAAGGATCTTGTCCATGGTCTTATTCTGAGTCCTTGGTTTCCTGGTGGTAATGCTGCAGCGGCTTTACCGTCAGATTGGATTTTTTCATGGCCTGGATGGCCTTACAGATGGCCTTGGTGCCGTCTGTTGTTGTGGCATAGGGTATTTTGTACTTAATGGCTGCCCGGCGGATCTCATAGCCGTCTCTCTGGGTCTGGCTGGAGGCCCCGGTGTTGAGGATGAGCTGGACCTCGTTGTTTTTAACGGCATCCACCACATGGGGCCGGCCGGCCGAAACTTTTTTCACCCGCTTGGAGGGCACGCCGTTTTCCTCGAGAAACTCTGCCGTGCCCCTGGTGGCCATGATGGTGAATCCCATGTCATGAAAGTTTTTGGCCACAGGCAGGGCTGCGTTTTTGTCCTTGTCCTGGACCGAGATAAATACGGTGCCCTGTTTGGGCAGTTTCTGGCCTGCGGCAAACTGGGCCTTGGCCACGGCCGCTCCCAGGTCATGGTCAATGCCCATGACCTCTCCTGTGGATTTCATTTCAGGCCCAAGGACCGGGTCCACCTTGGCAAACCGGTCAAAGGGCATGACAGCCTCTTTTACGCAGTAATAGGGCGGGACGACTTCCCGGGTGACCCCGAGTTCCTTGAGGCTTTTGCCCAGCATCACCTTGGTGGCCAGCTTGGCCAGGGGAACCCCGATGGCCTTGGAGACAAAGGGGATGGTCCGGGAGGCCCTGGGGTTGACCTCTATGATATATACTTTTTCGTTCATGATGCCGAACTGGATGTTCATCAGTCCCTGTACGTTGAGTTCTCTTGCAATGGCCCGGGCCGCATCAGCCATCTCGTCAATGTGTTTCTGGGAAATGGAATAGGGCGGCAGCACACAGGCCGAGTCTCCGGAGTGGATGCCCGCCTCTTCGATATGTTCCATCATGCCGCCGATGATGGTGTCTTCACCGTCGGAGATGGCGTCCACATCCAGTTCAAAGGCCTCTTCCAGGAACTTGTCAATGAGCACCGGCTTGTCCGGGGAGGCCTGGACCGCCAGGTCAAAGTACTCTTCGAGATCTTTTTCATCATACACGATCTTCATGGCCCGGCCGCCAAGCACAAAAGAGGGCCTGACCATGACCGGATACCCGATATCCCTGGCCACGGACCGGGCCTCGCTGTAGGAGTGGGCAATGCCGTTTTCCGGCTGGCGCAGGCCCAGTTTTTCCAGCATCGCCTGGAATTGGTCCCGGTCTTCGGCCCGGTCGATACTCTCGGGACTGGTGCCGATGATGGGCACGCCGGCTTTTTTCAGATCTGTGGCCAGGTTCAGCGGGGTCTGGCCGCCGAATTGCACAACCACGCCAAAGGGGTTTTCCTTTTCAACGATGTGCAGGACATCCTCCCGGGTCAGGGGCTCAAAGTAAAGCTTGTCCGAGGTGTCATAGTCCGTGGACACGGTTTCCGGGTTGGAGTTGACCATTATGGATTCCACGCCTTCTTCTCTCAGGGCAAAGGAGGCATGGACGCAGCAATAGTCAAATTCGATGCCCTGGCCGATACGGTTGGGGCCGCCGCCAAGGATGATGACCTTTTTTTTGTCCGAGACCCTGGCCTCGCATTCGGACTCATAGGTGGAATAGTAGTAGGGGGTGGTGGCCCTGAACTCTGCAGCACAGGTGTCCACCAGTTTGTATACCGGCACAAGCCCCATGTCCTTGCGGTTTTGCTGAATCTGCTTTTCGGTAAGTCCGGACAGGTAAGCCAGCTGCTTATCGGAAAAACCGTATTTTTTAGCCTGCTGAAACAGATCTTTTGGAAGGTCCGGGCCAGCCAGTTTGAGCTGCTTTTCCAGGTCCACGATCTGTTTGAACTGATAGAGGAACCAGGGATCAATGGCGGTCAGTTCGTGGATCTGGCTGAGGGGCATGCCATGCTCAATGGCGTATTTAATGTAAAACAGGCGCTGGGAGTTGGGGGTGGAGAGCATGTATTCCAGGTCGGTGCCTGCCACGGATCCCGGGGCAGGATCCTTGCCGTCAGCCCCGAAACCGGCCCGGTCGATTTCAAGAGAACGCAGGGCTTTTTGCAGGGACTCCTTGAAAGTCCGGCCAATGGACATGGTCTCTCCAACGGATTTCATGGCCGTGGTCAGGATATCATCGGTTTCAGGGAATTTTTCAAAGGTCCACCGGGGGATTTTGATGACGCAATAGTCGATGGACGGCTCAAAACAGGCCATGGTTTCACCGGTGATGTCATTGGGGATCTCATCCAGGGTATATCCCACGGCCAGTTTGGCCGCAATTTTGGCAATGGGAAAGCCCGTGGCTTTGGAAGCCAGGGCTGAGGACCTGGACACCCTGGGGTTCATCTCCACAACGATGATCTCTCCGTTTTCCGGGTTGACGGCAAATTGGACATTGGAGCCGCCAGTGTCCACCCCGATCTCCCGGATGATGGCAATGGCGGCATCCCTAAGGGACTGATACTCTTTGTCCGACAGGGTCTGGGCCGGGGCCACTGTTATGGAATCCCCGGTGTGAACCCCCATGGCATCCACGTTTTCTATGGAGCATATGATGACCACGTTGTCTGCATGGTCCCGCATCACCTCCAGTTCGTATTCCTTCCATCCCAGGACAGACTCTTCCAGCATGACCTGGGTGATCAGAGAGGCATCCAGACCGGCTTTGGCCAAATTGGCCAGTTCCTCAGCGTTATAGGCCACCCCGCCGCCGGTTCCGCCCAGGGTAAAACTGGGACGTACGATGATGGGAAACCCAATTGCTTCGGCAACCTGATCCACCTCAATCATAGTGGTGGCAAATCCGGACTTCGGGATGCGCAGGCCGATCTTATTCATGGCGTCCCTGAAGAGCTCCCGGTCCTCAGCCTTGTTGATGGCGTCGATGGAAGCTCCGATGAGTTCGATATTGTACGTTTCAAAGATCCCGGTTTTGGCGGCGTCAATGGTTGTGTTCAAGGCGGTCTGCCCCCCCAGGGTCGGCAGAACGGCATCGGGCTGTTCCACCTCAATGATCTTGCACAGGGTCTCCGGGGTGACCGGTTCCACATAGACCCGGTCGGCGGTTTCGGGGTCAGTCATGATGGTGGCTGGATTGGAGTTGATGAGGATCACCTCGAACCCTTCTTCTTTCAGGGCTTTACAGGCCTGGGTCCCGGAATAGTCGAACTCGCAGGCCTGGCTGATGATGATGGGGCCGGCCCCGATGATCAGGATCTTTTGGATATCGTTACGCTTTGGCATTTTTAATCACTTTTGCAAACTGGTTAAAAAGATAGGCAGCATCGTGGGGGCCGGGGGAGGCTTCCGGATGATACTGAACCGCAAAAGCCTGGATTCTATCGTCTTTAAGGCCTTCAAGGGAGTTCTCGTTGAGGTTGATATGGGTGAGGCTGGCGCTTTGTTTGTCCAGACTGTTCAGGTCCACGGCAAATCCATGGTTCTGGGAGGTGATTTCCACCTTTCCGGTATCCATATTCTTTACCGGCTGGTTTCCCCCCCGGTGGCCGAATTTGATCTTCATGGTTTTTCCGCCCATGGCCAGGCCAAGAAGCTGCATACCCAGGCAGATGCCAAAGATGGGGGCTTTGCCCAGAAGGGTTTTTATGGTTTCAACGGCATAGGTCAGGGGCTCGGGATCCCCTGGCCCGTTGGAGAGAAAGATGCCCTCAGGATTAAGGGCCAGTATGGTTTCGGCATCGGTTTTTGCCGGTACCACAAGGACTTCGCACCCTGCCTGCTCCAGGCATCGAATGATATTGTACTTGATACCGAAGTCAAGGGCCACCACTGAATGCTTTTTTCCCCGGTGCCGCCAGACATCAGGACCGGTTAAGTTCCCGGCATCCACAACATCCGGCTGGTTTTCCTTCCAGAAGTAGGGCACCCTGGTGGTAACATGGCCGACCAGGTCAGACCCCTCCATGGATGGGATGCCCTTGGCCTTGGCCACAAGGGCGTCGGGATCCAAAGTGGTGGTGGATATGACGGCACGCATGGCACCAGATTTTCTCAGATGCCGGGTCAGTGCCCGGGTGTCCAGGTCTTCAATGCCCAGAATATTGTTTTCAGCCAGGTAATCGGCCAGGGTTCCCGTGGATCTGAAGTTGCTGGGAAAAGCCTGGTATTCCTTGATAATAAAGGCGGCCACCTGAATCCGTTCCGATTCCACATCTTCCGGGCAGACCCCGTAATTGCCAATGAGAGGGTAGGTCATGGTGACCATCTGCCCGTAGTAGGACGGGTCGGTGAGAATTTCCTGGTACCCGGTCATACTGGTGTTAAAGACCACCTCTCCTGAGGCTTGCCCGGGGCCTGTAAAACTTTTGCAGGAAAAGGTCCTGCCGTCTTCTAGAGCTAATAATGCTTTCATCGTTTAATTTTCCACCTGCCTGTACGCTGTCGTTTGCGTGTGTGCCTAGCCGGGCGCGCCCATTGCCGGTTTTCTCTTTCAGATACCGGTAAAACGGCAACTCCCGCCGGTTACATTTATAAGTAGAACCTGTCTAAATATCATGAAAAGGAGATGTTTATCAAGCACGGTTTCGATTAAGATGCCTCAATCATGGGTATGAAAGACCAGGTGATGGTCGCCATTGCCCTGTAACCCCTTGTTTCCGGTTAAGGGGTTTGGAATTGATTTTGCCGCCCTGTCAGGGTAGACTTGCTAAAATTTAACCCCGGTATTCAGGACGGCTTATGACATCAGATACCTTAGATCGACAGATTTGTGCGGTGTTCCCCTCTCTTTCCCAGCCCTTGTTTGACAGGCTTATCCAGCGCATTCACGCCCTTTCTCAACGCATTGAAAAGAGCGGGGCTGATGTGGATCCGGCCATTCTCTCTTCGGCGGAATTTTTTCTGGTCATGATCTGCAGCCCCTTTGTCGCAGACCATTTCACCCGAAATCCCGAAGATCTGGCCGCCTTTTCCAGGAACCGGGATCTGGAGAAGTGGTATTCGGCGCAGACCTTTTCCCACAAGCTGGAACAGCTTGTGGATGATGGGGATGACGAGGCTGTGATCAAGAAAAAACTGGTGGGGTTCAAGCACTACGAAGTGGTTCGCATTGCCTGGCGGGATCTGACCGGCCGGGCCTCCCTTGAAGAGACCATGACCGACCTGACCCACCTGGCCCAGGCCTGTATTTCCGCAGGATGTCACTGCCTTTACAAACGGTTTTGCCAAAAATGGGGTACCCCTGTGGATGCCAATGGCAATTTTCAGCAGATCGTTGTGCTGGGCATGGGCAAGCTCGGGGCCTTTGAACTGAATTTTTCCTCGGACATTGACCTTGTTTTTGCCTACCTTGAAGACGGCTACACCACCGGGGCGTCGCCGATCTCCAATCATGAGTTTTTTACCAAGCTGTGCCAGGCCTTTTTAAAGATGTTTACCGCCAGGGCCGGAGACCATTTTTACAGGGTGGATACCCGGCTGAGGCCCTATGGGGACAGCGGCCCCCTGGTCATGAGCAGTGCGGCACTGGAGGATTATTACCAGGCCCAGGGTCGGGAGTGGGAGCGATACGCCCTGATCAAGGCCAGGCCCGTGGCCGGAGATCTTTGTGCCGGAGAAACGGTTTTAAAGAGCCTGAACTCGTTTATTTTCCGGCGGTATCTGGACTATAACTCTTTTGACGCCTTCAGGGATATGAAGCAGCGCATTGCCCTTCAGGTGAAAAGCGCCAAGCTTAAGCACAATATCAAGCTGGGTGCCGGCGGGATTCGTGAAGTTGAGTTTTTCGGCCAGCTCTTCCAGCTGATCCGGGGCGGGGTTGAGCCGAAATTTCAGGAACGTTCTATTTTAAAGGTGCTTGACCTTTTGGTTGCCAATGATTGTATTGATGCCGAAACCTGTGATGATCTCAAATCTGCCTATTGCTTCCTGAGAAAGGTGGAGAACCGGCTTCAGGCGTATGAAGACAGGCAGACCCATGATATTCCCCAGGATCCGGTGGCACAGGAGATCCTGGCCCTTTCCATGGGCTATGGGTCCTTTGAAGACTTTTTCCAGGCCCTTGCCCGGGCCCAGTCCCTGATCCACAGCCACTTTTCCCAGCTTCTAGTGGGGCCTGCGGAAACCGAGGAAGACAGCCAGAGCCGGGAATTGAGCCGGATCTGGGACAATATCAAGGCCCCCCAATTCCTGGCGGATGCGGTTTCCATCCCGGGATTTGACGATTCTGAGCGGGTGGTTTCCGTGCTAAAAACCCTGGCCGGCCATCCCAGCACCCAGCGCCTGACCCCCAGCGGCAGGAAAAAGCTGGACCGCCTGGTCCCCAGAGTGGTCAAGGCGGCCGGCCGGGCAGAGGATGCCGAAACCGTACTCATCCAGCTGGTGGATCTGATTATCGCCATTGAACGCAGAACCTGTTATCTTTCTTTGCTGAACGAGAACAAAGGGGCATTGGAGACCCTGGTGACCCTGGCCAGCAAGAGCGCCTGGATTATCTCATTTTTGAGTCGCCACCCAGCCCTTCTGGACGAGCTGATGCATCCGGCCACCCTGTACGCCCCGCCCAAACGCCAGGATCTTGAGCGGGAGATGGCCCGGCGCATGGAACGGATTCCCCGGGGGGAGCTGGAGTTTCTGCTGGAAGAGCTGAACATCTTCCGACAGGTCAACACCCTGAGGGTGGCTGCGGCAGATGTGAGCGGCAACTATCCGTTGATGAAGGTCAGTGATCATCTGACCTATATTGCCGAAACCATTCTGGCCCAGGTGCTGGCATCCTCCTGGCAGATTGTTACGGAAAAATACGGGATGCCTGAAGGGGTTTTATCCCATGGGGTTGAGGGGTCGGGGTTTCTCATCCTGGCCTACGGCAAGGTCGGGGGCTTTGAAATGGGGTATAAGTCTGACCTGGACCTGGTCTTTTTATTCCGGGCCGATGGGGGATATACAAGGGGGACCGAGCGATCCATCGAAACCATCCGGTTCTACGGCAACCTGGGGCAGCGGATCATCCATGCCCTGACAGTCCATACCTCAGCTGGCACCCTTTACGGGGCGGACATGCGCCTGAGGCCCGGCGGCACCAGCGGCACCATTGTTTCCCATATAGACGGCTTCAAGGATTATCTTGTGAGCCAGGCCTGGACCTGGGAACACCAGGCACTGATCCGGGCCAGGGCTGTTGCCGGAGATCCTGAATTAATAAGGGAGTTCAACGAGATTCGAGAAGAGGTTCTGACCGTAAAAAGGGATCCTGACACCCTTAAAAAAGACGTCTTTGAAATGAGAAAGAAAATGAGGGATCAGCGCCTGAAGCCGGAACCCGGTATTTTTGATCTTAAGCAGAGCCCCGGGGGCATTGTGGATATCGAATTTTTGGTGCAATACCTGGCCCTGAAACATGGCCACACCCATCCGGATGTCATCGTCTGGACGGACAATATCCGGCTCATGGAAGGCCTGAGTGTTGAAGGCCTGGTCGCAGCCCAAGAGAGTCAGACCCTTCAGGAAGCCTATATCTCCATGCGGCGGGCCATTCACCGCCTGACGCTTCAGGAGAAACCCGCCCGGGTTGATGAGGCCGTGTTTATGGATCGTGCCCGGGAGGTGGCTGCCATTTTTCACAGTCATCTGGCGTTGGCTTGCTAAAATCACCGTTCGCTTTTGTATCCCGGATAAAATCCATCCCGGGAAAAAACGATCTGCCAGAGCTGATTCCGCCTGGCACGGAAGGACCCGGCACAGGCCAGAAGATAATAGGTCCACATCCTGAAAAACCGGTTGCCGTAGCGGTTTTTTATCCGGTCCCACCCCCTGGTGAAGTTTCTATGCCAGGCCATGAGAGTGGGGTCATAGTCCGGACCGAAACTATGCCAGTCTTCAAGCATGAGATAGGGCTCTGAGGCGGATGTGATCTGACGGCTCGAGGGAAGCATGGAGTTGGGAAAAATATACCGTGAGATCCAGGGGTCTGAGCAGCGTCTTGTCCGGTTGCCGCCAATGGTGTGAAGCAGGAACAGGCCATGTGGGTTCAGGCTGTTTCTTACGGTTTTCATGAATCGTTCATACCTGCCCACCCCTACATGCTCAAACATGCCCACGGAAACAACACGGTCGAACTTTTCTTCCAGGTCCCGGTAGTCCATGAGTTTGATGGTGGCGGAAAGGTCTTTGCATCGGTCTTGTGCCAGGCGGGCCTGTTCCTTTGATACGGTGACTCCGGTGACACAGGCACCAAAGTGTTCGGCCATGTATGCGGCAAGACCGCCCCAGCCACACCCGATATCCAAAACCGTCATGCCCGGCGCCAGCTTGAGTTTTTTGCAGATTACCGCCATTTTGTTTTCCTGGGCCCCCTCCAGGTCCCGGGCTTGTTTCCAATAGCCGCAGGAGTAGTTCATCCATTTGTCCAGCATCAAAGAAAACAAATCGTTGCCCAAATCGTAGTGGCGGCGGCCGATGGCACCCGGCCTGAACCAGCCCGTGGATAATTTCAGCCTGGCGTTGAATTTGACCCAGAAGGCAGCCAGGGAGCTGCCTGCCTTCTGGTCCAGACGGATTCTCAGTAACCGGTCAAAAAGCTGGTCCAGGGACTGGCAGTCCCACCATCCATCCATATAAGTCTCGCCCAGGGAGAGGGAGCCTCCGTTGACCAGGGCCTTATAGAATTGGTCATTGTTGACCTGGATATCCCAGGGTCTTTCCCCGTTTGTCTGTATATCTGCATCGGACAAGGTTTTTCTGACAAGGGTTTCACAGGCCGTTGACTTCATCGGACACCTCCTTTGAATATCCGTGGTTATCAAGGATGCTCAAAAACCGCCGGGGGAAGGAGGAATAGGGACGGTTTGCCTGGCAGGACAGCTCAAAGTATCCCCTGGTTGCATTCTGAGCCTTGAATTCACCTTATCATATGGCCGGTTCAGGCAAAAGAGGATGGCCTGGTTTTTTTATGGAATCAGGTGCGGATAACCATGGTTTACTATTGGACGTTGCAGAACTAAAGATTTCATATTTGATCTGGTATGAATCGTGGTATAGTATCTTGCATGGTCTAACATGTATCAAAAAGGAATACGACGGATTCAATGAACGGACAACGCGTGAATGGTTAAAAAACAGGTAAAAATTTTCGGACTCTGTGTTTTCCTTTGCCTCTGCCTGGCCAACTGGGCAGAGGCCGAGGGGAACAAGGTCTATATCCTTCCGGTTTCCGGCACCGTGGACCCCGGCATGGCCGCCTATGTCAAGCGGGCATTGGCAGAGGTGAAAGCGGATACAGATGCTGTTGTCCTTTTAAAGATGGACACCTTTGGCGGGCGGGTGGATGCGGCCCTGGACATTGTTGAATCCATGTCTTCCCTGCCCGGGGAGAAGACCTTTGCCTTTGTGGAAAAACGGGCCATTTCTGCCGGCGCCCTGATTGCACTGTCTGCCGGTACCCTTGTCATGGCGGAAAATACCCTGATCGGGGATTGTGCGCCCATGATCCAGACCAGTGAGGGGATGAAAGAGGCCGGGGAAAAGATGCAGACCGTACTGCGGGCACAGTTCCGGACCCTGGCCCGGCGAAACGGCTATCCCCAGGTGCTGGCCGAGGCCATGGTGTCCAAAGACATGGCAGTGTACCAGATCACTATGGACGACCAGATCCGGTACATGACCAACACCGCCTATGGCGAGTTGAGTCCGGGGGAAAAGGACCGGATTACCGAAAAAAAGACCATTGTCTCTGCAGGCCAGCTTTTGACCATGGATGACAAAGAGGCGTCAGATCTTGGGTTTTCCAGGGCCAGTATAGGGGATCTTGCCTCTGCCCTTTCTGTCCTGGATCTTGCCGGGCGTCAGCCAATTGAAATCCAGGAGTCCTGGTCCGAAACATTTGTTCGGATGATCCAGCCTTTTTTGCCCATTCTCATGCTCGTGGGTATGGGTGCCCTTTATACGGAAATCAAAGCCCCGGGCTTTGGCATTCCCGGGGCCATCGGCATCCTCTGTCTTGGCCTGGTCTTTTTTAACCAGTACCTGGTGGGACTGGCCAATTATACCGAGTTTTTGGTTTTGATCATCGGGGTCCTGCTTCTGGGGGTGGAGGTCCTGGTCCTGCCGGGGTTTGGCATTGCCGGGATTGCCGGACTGGCCGTCATTGCCGCAGGGTTGATCCTGTCTTTCCAGGGCTTTGTTCTTCCAGACCCTGCCCTGCCCTGGGAGGCCGGGCTCATGCTTAAAAATGCCGGCCGGGTCACGGCCAGTTTTCTGGGGGCATTTCTGATCTCTTTTTTCCTGATCCGGTTTGTTCTGCCCCGGACCTCAAAACTGGTTAAGGGCCCCTATCTGTCGGCCAGCCTGGCCGGGGCCAGGGCCGAGTCCTTTGAGGCCCTGACCGTCGTGGCGGGACAGACAGGGGTCTCTGTGACCCCCCTGAGGCCTGCGGGTAAGATCAGGACAGCGGCCGGAAAAGTGGATGCCATGACCCAGGGGGACTTTATCGAACCCGATCAAGCGGTTGTCGTGGTATCGGTATCACAGAATCATGTCATCGTTCAAAAGGTGGAGAAGGCGCCATGACAGCCTATTTTTTCCCCATTCTTCTTCAGGTTATCGGAGTGCTGGTGGTGGTGGCTGAAGTCTTTATTCCCTCTATGGGCCTGTTGTCCGTTACGGCCATCGGGGTGATCTCCTACTCTCTTTACCTGGTGCATACGGAAATCTCAGCCCAGGTGTTCTGGATATTTTTGGGAGGGGATCTGATGATCCTTCCTTTGGTCATGATTCTGAGTCTTAAAACCCTGGGCCGGTCCCCCCTGGCATTGAACACCCAGCTGTCGTCCAGGCAAGGGGTTGTGTCCCAGTCTCCGGATCAGGCCGTTTATCTGGACAAAACAGGAAAAACCATTACGGCATTGCGGCCGTCAGGGGTGGCCCTCATCCAGGGAAAACGCCTGGATGTGGTGGCAAATGGAGAGTATATGGACGCAGATACGCCGATCCGGGTGGTCCGGGTTTCAGGCAATCAGATTGTTGTCAACCGACTCGATTCCGGGTCCTAGACTGGAACTTTTATCAAGGAGGAATCCCATGGATTTCATGTATATCGCCTTTATCATCATCAGCATCATTGCATTGATACTGATTTACTTTGCCTTCTCCTATATCGGCCTCTGGGTCCAGGCACTGGTTTCGGGAGCCAAGGTGGGGCTGTTCAACATTATTTTCATGCGGTTCAGAAAGGTGCCGCCCAAGCTGGTGGTGGAGTCCAAGATCATGGCGGTCAAGGCCGGCATTGATATCCCCACGGACAGCCTGGAATCCCACTTCCTTGCCGGCGGGGATGTCCAGCGGGTGGTCAAGGCCCTGATTGCTGCGGACAAGGCAAATATCGAACTGTCCTTTAACCGGTCTGCCGCCATTGACCTGGCCGGACGGGATGTGCTGGAGGCCGTGCAGATGTCGGTCAACCCCAAGGTCATTGAAACCCCCCTGGTGGCGGCCATGGCCAAGGACGGCATCCAGCTCAAGGCCATTTCCCGGGTGACGGTCCGGGCCAATATTGACCGTCTGGTGGGCGGGTCTGGAGCCGAGACCATTCTGGCCAGGGTGGGCGAGGGTATTGTCACCACCATCGGGTCCGCCATAACCCACAAAGAGGTGCTTGAAAACCCGGATACCATTTCCAAAACCGTTCTGGCCAAGGGGCTGGATTCCGGAACCGCCTATGAGATTCTCTCGATTGATATTGCAGATGTGGATGTGGGAAAGAATATCGGTGCGGAACTTGAAACCGACAGGGCAGAGGCGGATAAGAAGATTGCCCAGGCCAAGGCCGAGGAAAAGCGGGCCATGGCCTTTGCCCAGGAGCAGGAGATGAGAGCCAGGGTCCAGGAGATGCAGGCCAAGGTGGTGGAGGCAGAGTCCCAGGTGCCCCTGGCCATGGCCGAGGCCTTTAGAAGCGGCAACCTCGGGATCATGGATTATTACAAGATGCAGAACATCTCAGCCGATACCAAGATGCGGGATAAAATTGCCACACCGGAAACCGGTTCTCCGGCCTCTGAATAGGAGGAAAACATGGATGCAGATACCCTGATAATCTATGTTCTGGCCTTTGTTTTTTTTGTCCTCCCGTCGATTTTAAGGCGGCTGGGCAAACAGGCCGGACCGGGAAAGAACAAGGCCAGCCTGTTGCCGGGAAAACTGGGAGACAAGGTTCGCAATGCGTTTCAGGAGCTTGCGCGCCAGGCCCAGGTGGCCAGAACCGATGCTGGCCGGGCAGAAGGTGACGGCATCTGGGATATCCTGGATGATCGGGACGAGACAACGGTCCAGACCCCAGCGGCGGACTCTTGTGATGACGATTCCCAAAAGCTTTCGACCGATTCTTTGTCTGGACCTTACGATTCAGCCAAAGAGGGGCGCCCTCAGCCGGTTCAGACAAAGCCGCCTTCTGCCCTGTCTGAACCGGTTACAAGCGCCATGCCCGTCCGGGCAGTCCTGCCCCCCCATGCCCTTCAGCAGGCCATGGTGTGGAAGGAAATTCTGGGGCCCCCGAAAGGCCTTGAGGAATAGCCGTTAGCCTTTCAGGGCCTGATCCAGGTCAGCAATGAGCGATAAGGCTTTCGGGGATGCCCATGACGGTGCGCAGGGCCTTTGTGCACTAATCATTAAGCTGAGCATGCCGCCGAATCCCTTTTTGCTGTTTTGCTTATCTGAGCCGGATGGTGCTCTGGGGGCCTGTGACCATCATAATATTGCCCAGGGTGGACTGGATTTTTTCCAGTTTACTGCCAAAGAGGATATCCTTGAGAGGGCCGTGCCCGTATGCCCCCATCACCAGCATGGCGTCGTGGGGAATGTCATAAAGCATCTGGTCAAACTGATTCTTCTCCCAGAAATGCCAGTTTCTGATTCTGGGTTCAGCCATCTCCCAGAAGGGCTGGTTTTGGGCTTTTGCCTTGTAAACGTCCTGGTCCCGTCCTTCCATGAGGGTATACACATCCAGGGGAAAGCCCGAGGCCAAAGATAGCTTGAGTCCCATTTTCAGGGCATTGACCGCATTGTCTGAGCCGCCGAAAAGAACGGCGATGCTCTTCCAGGGTTTGAACACCGTACTGGTTAACAAAACGGGAAAGGTGGCATGTTTGATAATGCGCCTGACTTTGGGGCCGATATGGCCCAGACCAATCCTGGAGGAAAGGTCGCTGACCGACCTGGGGCAGCAAAAAAAATCAAAATGGGTGGGCAGGTCCGGCAGAGAGGAGGCAGTGTAGTTTTTCGGGGTTAAAAAAATCTCTCTGATGCCATGGTCGGACAAAAGGTTCCGGGTCCGTGCTTCTGCCGTATCTGGATCTGTCAGGTAGCTTGAATCCAGGTCAACCTGGATCACATCGTTGGAAAAGTAAAAGAGAAACTTGTCACTTTTGGGGATATAGACCACCGGAGATGCCTGGATGGTATTGCAAAAATACAGGGACTGGAGAAGGGTTTCCCTGCCAAAGGGGGTGTTCCTGAAAATATGCAGCACTTTGTAATCCATAGTTTATTCCTTGCGCAAAATTTTAGGTTAATGGTGGCTGGTCTGCATCATGAGTTCCCGTCGATACAGATCAAGTATCCTGGCCTTTGAGATCATTCCTGCAAATTTACTGTGATCCACAACCGGTATGGTATCCAGCCCGTTGGCATCCATGATGTCAATCACATCTTTAAGGTCGTATGTCATGGGGGCTGTCGGGATTCTTGTATCCATGATCTGGTTTAGGAAAATCATATCGTACATGGCCGGATCCAGGGCATAGCGGCGGATATCTGATATGCGGATGATCCCAAGAAATCGTCCGCTGGTGTCATCGAGAACCGGGAACATCTCCTGGCTGGAGTGGTTGAGCAGGTTGATGAACTCCCGGAACAGCATATTCTGTGTGACCGTCTTAACAGAGGTGTCCAGAAGCTCATTTAAGTTCAAGTCCGTGAGAATCCGGGCGTCGGTTCCAGGCCTCAGAAACTGGCCCTTGTGGATCAGGTCCTTAAAATAGATGGATGCCGGTTCAATATAGTGGCTCAGGGTGGAGGATAGAGAGGAGACAACAATGAGGGGCAAAATGGTCTCGTAGCCGGAGGTGACCTCAAGGATGAGAAAAATGCCTGTCAAAGGCGCCTGCATGACCCCGCTGATCAAACCGGTCATACCCAGGAGGGCATAGGCCCCGGCAGAGGCCAGGGCCAGGTTGGGGAACAGGGTGGTGGCAACCTGGAAAAACAGGGCGCCGGTGAGGCTTCCCAAAAGCAGACAGGGGGCGAATATCCCGCCGGATCCCCCCCACCCCAGGGTAAAGGCTGTGGCAAGGATTTTGGCCAGAAGGGCGGCAAAGGTCAGGGCAATCCCCATGGAGAAGGTGTCTGAGATCATGGATTGGATCCAGCCGTATCCTTCTCCCAGGACAACGGGAAAGACCAGGGCAATCAGGCCGACGGCGCAACCGCCAAGGGCGGCTTTGAACCATGCCGGCAGGGGAATTTTTCCAGCAAGTTTTCCAGACTGGCCCATGACCTTGGTAAATACCGCTGAAACCAGGGCCGTGAATATGGCCAGGCTGATACAGGCAAAGGTATCGTTGATGCCGACCTGGAACGGGCTGTGGTTGAACAGGACCGGATCCGGGATGATCATCTGGGAAATCTCGGCACCGGCCACGGCAGCAACGGCCATGGGGATGATATGGACAATTTTCCACTCTCCTAAAATCACTTCCGCAGCAAAGACAAGTCCTGTGATCGGGGCGTTGAAAATACCGGCAATGGCCCCTGCGGTGCCGCATCCCACCAGAGTGATGCGCTGCCGCTCGTTGAGGCCGAAAAGCTTGGCAATATTGGAACCGATGGATGATCCGCTCATGACGACCGGGGCTTCTGGCCCTGCAGAGCCACCACTGCCTATGGTCAGAAAACTGGATACCAGTCGGGAAAAGCTGGATCTGAACCGTAACAATCCCCCGTATCTTGACACCGCGTAAATCACCTCTGGTATTCCGTGCCCCGGGGCCTCCCGGAGCATTTTATTTAAAAACAGCGAGGACAAAAGGGCGCCCGCTCCCGGCAGCAGCACGGCCCAGAGATGGGACCGCAGGTGGTGAAACCATTCCAGAGCCCATTCCAGGGAGAGCTTCAGGCAGACCGCTGCCAGGCCAGAGCAGATGCCTGCTGCACATCCGGCCAGGATAAGCAGCAGACGGTCGTCTAGTTTAAAGGCCCGCTTCAGGGGCAGCATGATTTTATTTTGGACAAAAAACATAATGATCAGCTGGGCTTGCCGGGTATTAGACGCCCAACGGCTGGATTTCCTGGATTAAGGTGTTTAAATCGGGGCGTGACTCAAGGCAGTTGAGAAATCGCTGGTCTTTCAGGCACCTGGACAGGGATGACAGCAGGGGCAGGTGATGGGTCAGAGAGGTGGACAGCAGGAAAAAAATGGTGTGAACCGGCTTTGTGTCCATGGCCTTAAACTCAATGGGAGACGCAAGAAAACAGGTGACAATGGCGGATCTGGGCAGGTAGGACACAGGCTCTCTGGGGTGGGGGATGGCAATGCCGTTTCCAATCCCTGTGGACATGGCCTCTTCCCTTTCCCCGATCCGTTCCACAAGGTCTTGTTTAAAATCCTGGGGAATGAAGTCCATTTTTTCAATGCAGGCTGAAATAACAGCATCTTTATCCTTGCCTTTGATGTCAGGGCAGACCCCGCCGTTTTCCATTGCCTGGAGCAGGGACGGCACAGGCTCTTCCGGTTCGTCCCCGGGGGTGTCAAGGCGCCGGAGTCTGATATTCTGCTGGGCCGCCCATTTGTCGATATCTTTTTTTCTGAACCTCAAGCTGCCGTCCTGCCGGAAGGCTGGGATCCTTCCCTGGCGGACCCAGCGCTCCACGGTGTCCGCACCGACGCCAAAATAACAAGTCAGATCGTTGATTGATAAAGTCATGTCTTGCCTATCCTTTCCAGAATTCCGGGGCAAACAGGATGATGATGGTGTAAATTTCCAGCCGGCCTGCCAGCATGCACCAGGACAGCAGCCATTTGCCGGCTGCCGGGAGATGGGCAAAGTTTTCAGCCGGCCCCACACTGCCGAACCCCGGCCCTATATTTCCGATACAGGCTGCCACCGCACCCAGGGACGTCATCAGATCCATGCCCAAGGCAGCCAGCAGGACACTGGAAATCACGTAAATTCCCAGGTAAAGTCCCAGAAATCCCATGATGCTTCGGATCAGCGCGTCAGATACCGGATACCCGTTGATACTGACCTGGCTGACGCTTCTGGGGTGTAAAATTTTAAACACCTCCCGGTAGCAGTACTTGCAGCAGACCATGATCCGGGCGCATTTTATACCCCCGCCGGTGGAACCGGCAGACGCGCCAATAAACATACAGAGTAGCAGTAATACCTGGCTCAATCCAGGAAATTTTTCATAATCTGCCGTGGCATACCCCGTGGTGGTGATGATGGAGACCACCTGAAAGCTGGCATACCGCAGGGCGTCCGTAAAACGATCATACACCCCGCCCCACAGATCCCAGGTCATGACCAGGGTGAGCGTGAGGGCTAAAATCAGAAAAAAACGACATTCGGAATCCCGCCAGAACACCAGGGGTCTTCCCCGGAGCAATTGATAGTGAAGGGAAAAATTAATCCCGGCCAGGACCATGAACAGGACAATGACATAGTCAAAATAGACCGAGTTATAGGCCGCAATAGAGGCGTTCCGGGTGGAGAACCCTCCGGTGGGCATGGTGGTGAAGGCATGGTTTATGGCATCGTACACCCCCATGCCACCGGCGTAGAGCATGAGGATTTCCAACAGGGTGAACCCCAGGTAGACCATCCAGAGGATTTTGGCGGAGTCGCTGAGCCGGGGGGTCAGCTTGTCCGGTACGGGACTTGGCACTTCTGCCCGGTACAGCTGGATACCGCCGACACCCAGGAAGGGCAGCACGGCCAGGGAGAGAACAATAATACCCATGCCCCCCAGCCATTGGATCAGGCTGCGCCACAGCAGCAGGCTTTTGGCGGCGGCCTCAATCTGGGTCATCACAGAGGACCCCGTGGTCGTAAAGCCGGACACGGACTCAAACACGGCATCGGCAAGGGTTGTGAAATCCGGACTCAGGTAAAAAGGAAGGGCCCCGAACAGGCAGACGGCCACCCAGGCCAGGGCCACGGTGGCCATGCCGGCCTGCTGGCTGATATAGGCGGTGGGGTCCAAGGCTTGGGACATAAGGATCAGGATCAGCCCGGCCCCCAGGGTCAGGCCCATGGCATCGAGAAAGAGGAGGGTGGCACCGTCATGAAAGAAAACAGCGGTCCCAAGAGGGGCTGCCATGGAAACTCCCAAAAGGACCAGAAGCACCCCGATGGTCCGTCCGATGAACCGCCAGTTCATTCTTTCCTCGTGAATTTTACGGACAAAAGGGTTTCAAGCTTTTTAACGGCATGGTTGACGGCAAAGAGCAGCAGCCGGTTGCCGGGATCCACCACCGTGTCCCCTGTGGGGATGATGACCTGACCCTCCTGGATGACGCAGAGCAGCAAGGTGCCTTTGGGAAAGGTGATTTTTTTGATGGGTTTTCCAGTGATACTGGACCGGTCAAGGGCAATGGCCTCTATGAATTCCCCCTGTTCTCCGAAAATGGAGATATCAGACAGCACCTTTCCTTTTCTGACATCCTGGAGAATAGAAGAGATGGCTGACAGCCTTGGGCTGACCACCTTGTCGATGCCAATGGCCGGCAGCAGGGGGTGGTAGTTGGTCTTGCCGATCTTGGTAATGGTGTCTCTGGCCCCCATGCTCTTGGCCAGCAGGGAAATCAGGATATTGGTTTCATCATCGTCTGTCACAGGGACGACCACATCGGTCTGGCCGATATTTTCTTCCAGGAGCAGGCTCTGGTCAGACCCGTCGCCATGGAGGACCAGGGCACCGCTGATCTCTTGTGACAATTCGTTGCATCGTGTCAGGTCTGTTTCAATGATTTTGGTTTTGATCCCGTCTTCCACAAGGGTCCTGGACAGGCGCTCGCCGATGCGTCCGCCGCCGATGACAAGGGCTGTTTTCACGGGCTTGTGTCCCAGGCCAAACAGGTTGAGTTTTTCTTCCAGGTCTTTTTTTTCGCAGATGATATAAATCAGGTCATTGGCATGGAATCTTGTATCCCCCCTGGGAACAATGACCTGGGTGTTTCTGAGGATGGCAGCGATGAGAGGATGGTCTTTGTCGAACCGGGTGGAAAAGGCAGACATGGACATGCCCACCATTTTGGATGACTTGGGGATGCGAAGGCCGGCATAGCTGACCTTGCCTTCCACAAAATCCCCCACATCAACGGCACCGGGAATATGCATCAGCCGCCGGATGGTCCCCACCACTTCAGTTTCCGGGTTGATAATGGTGTCAATATGGGGGGCTGCCTTCCTGAACCGTTGATGAAAATCATCCAGTTCGGCATTCCTTACCCGGGCCAGCATTTTAATCTCCGGGGCCATGTGTCTGGACAGAAGGCAGGTGACCAGGTTGACCTCGTCACTGTCCGTGACCGCCAGCAGGATCTGTGATTCTTTGATTCCTGCCTCAATAAGGGTCTTTGGGCTTGTGGCCGAGGCTCGGATGGATTGCACGTCAAGGTTTTCCGAAAGCCGCCGGATGGCGGCTTCGTCTTTGTCTATGACGGTTACTTTTTTATTTTCCGATGCCAGGCGGCTGGCAATATTATACCCCACCTCTCCTGCACCGATGATTAATATCCTCAAACTATTACTCCCAGGCAAGAGCGAATATGCGCTTTTTTACCAGGCTTTTGTCTCCATGATGTCCTGGATCCGCTTTTCAGCCTTTTTCTCTACAAGAATCATTTTTTTTGCCTGGGCCTTATGAATTTTTTCCGTTAATACAGACAGATCTGCCGGCTTTTCCAGCAGATCCATGGCACCCAGCTTCATTGCTTCAATGCCTTTTTCTACTGTAGCATGTCCGGTCAGCAAAATTACCTGAATTTCGGGTTTCTGTGCCTTGAGAATCTTCAAGGCCTCCAGGCCGTCCATCTCCGGCATCTGCAGGTCCAGGACCACCACATCAAACCCTTTTTTTTTGACCTCGTCCAGGGCATCTGCAGCTGATCCTGACTTGGTTACGTCCATTCCCCTTGCAGACATCCGCTCGGCAAGGGCGTCGATAAATTCCAGTTCGTCATCTACTATTAATACTTTTTCGTTCATGGCAAGCCTCCTTGGTTTCATGGCAATGGGTTATGCGTCGGCCTGGGAAGGCCGAAAATTAATTCTGTGGTGGTGCTGTCTACGGCAACCTCGACCGGTATCAGGGTCAGCAGATGCTGGCTGGCTGTCAAGGTCATGGCCTTTTCAATCCCGGGTTTGATCACGGCCTTGGAAAAAAGAGAAATTACCGGGAGCCCTTTTTTTTCGCTACAGGTAATATCAAGGGTTGATCCTGATGGCATGGCGTCCAAGGCCCCTTCCAGGATCGTCCAGATCAGATACAGCAAGAAGAAAAACGGGGCCGTGACCTCAACAGGCTTTTCCGGGGGCTGGTGCTGAACGGTGATCCGACGGTTTTCACTGATCCGTCTGCCCAGGGATGCGGCCAGCTGGACCGCTTGTGAAAGATCAACGGGCTGGACGGGTTTGTCCATGCTGTGGGAAAAGACATTTAAGTTCTTGAGGATGGTATCGGCCCGGTGGATTTGTCCGGTGATCCGTTCCGTTATGGACTGGATGCGCTCAAGATCAAGGGGGGGGCGCTGCTGGGATAAAAGGATCAGGTCGGTCATGAGTCCTGCGTTTTCGTTCATGATGGCCAGGCAGTTTTTGATTTCATGGGAGACAGATGCGGTCATGGCACCGAAGTAGCCGACGCCGCCCTCTTGAATCAATTTTTCCACAGACTGGGTCATTTCGTCTCCCCCTTGTCTTTCAGGCTGTTGAGTTTTTCAACCAGGCTGTCGATGTCCACGGGTTTTACCAGGTAATAGGCCTCCCCGGCCTTGGAACATCCAATATGGTAGCACTCCTCAGAGCCGTGGCCTGTGATAAAGATAAATGCCATATGGGGGGCGGCGCTTTCCAGCTTTTCCTTGAGTTCAAACCCGTCCATGCCCGGCATCTGAACATCCAGCACGGCAATATCATAGTGATTTTGATCCAAAAGGGCAATGGCCTCCTGGGGTGTGGCTGCCCAGTCCGCCTCTATCCCTCTGAACCCCAGACGCTGGGCAAGGGTGGAGACCAGCTCTTTTTCATCATCGACTAAAAGTACCTTCATGATCTTAATCCTTGTTTTGCTTTTGCTTGGTGGGCAGATATACCGTAAACTCAGTGCCCTGGTTTACCCGGCTTTTCACCTCAATTCGTCCCCCCAGTTCCTGGACCAGGCCGTAGGTGATGGAAAGACCCAGGCCCGTTCCCCCCGCGTTTGTCTTGGTGGAAAAAAAAGGCTCGAATATTTCCTGAAGGTTTTGTTCTGAAATGCCGCAGCCTGTATCTGCAATGCTCATGGCAATCATGTCCCCTGACTGTTTCTGGGCAGTTATGGTCAGGCTTCCCTTGGCGGACATGGCTGAAAAGGCATTATTAATTATATTTAACATGATTTGCTGAAGTTTTCCATGGTCACAGATCACCGATGGAAGGTCTTCGGGGATGTCCATGCTGATGTTGATTTTCCGCAGCTCCGCCTCTTTGGTTAAAAAGATCAGCACCTCGTCCAGAACCGTCCGCAGTTTCATGGGAACGGCAATTGTTTGGGTCTGACGCCCGAAGCTCAGCAGCTGACGGGTTATCCTGCCGCAGCGCTTGACCGAATCCAGGATGACATCCAGGGCGTCGTGCAGACGGGTATCTTCCTTGTACTTCGCCTTGAACTGGGCCATGTCCTTTATCAGCCCGGCCTTTTCGTTGATGATGGCCAGAGGATTATTGATCTCATGGGCCACCCCGGCGGCCAGTCTGCCAACAGAGGCCATTTTATTGGCGTATTCGGCCAGGTGAAAGTACTTGGCCCGTTTCCGGTCAAGATTTTTCAGTCGCCTGACCATGTATGCGGTGACCGCCCAGATCCATACCAGGATAACGGAGATGCTCAATCCCAGGTATTTGATCAACTGTGTTTTGGCCTCGTGCCATGGGGCAAAAAGGGCCTGTTTGGACTTGACCACCATGAGCACAAATGGGGTCTTTGGGATATAGCGGTAGGCAATGATGAGCTCCCCTGTCTGATCATTGCGCTGGCTAAGGATCTTTGTCTCGCCGGTTCGGGGGGGCAGGGCCATCCCGAGGGGCTCCAGAACCCTGCCGAAATAGCGGGAGGGGGTCTGGAGGGTCCCCTGGGTATTCACCAGGAAAATATCCCCCCGGTGGGTGGTTTTCAACTGGGAGAAAATCCGGGGAAGCTGGTGCTCTATGGTTGCCCGGACCACAAAGGCGGCGCCGTTGGGGGACCTGTGGCGGATGGCAATGGAAATATGGGGTACATTTCTATGCCCCAGAAACACATCGCTGACAGAGGTGCCCTGGGCCATGGTTTCATCAAACCATGCCTGGTCCTTGTAGTCCTTGCCGGCGAGCTTATAGGGGCCAGCATAGGCCTCCTGATAGCCTGCAGCGTTGATGATGCCGATGTCTGTAAATCCGCCGAAACTGAACCGCAGCTCCGATAGAATGGCGGCCAGGCGCTTTGAACTGCTGAGCTGGGCCCTTGTGTTTGAACGGGCCACATAGTCGATGGCGTTGCGGCGCTCATCCAGAAAAAATGAAACAGAACGCCAGGTGTTCGAGGCCAGGCGGGACGCCCTTGCCTCGGCATCCTGTTCCATTGATTTCTGGGTGAGGTTATAGTCGATCAGGGCAAAGAAGATCACCGGCACAAGTGCGAACAGGGCTGTCAGGATAAATGACAGCAACCAGATTCGTCTGTAGTTTAAAAACTCCCCTGACAGATGGGACATGACTTTACCCTGCTGCAGGGGGCTTTTATCCTTGTATGGCGATGTCATTGATGTTTCCCTCCCGGCTTAGCTGTTATCTGCCCGGGTTCTGATCTTTTCGTTGGCCGCCTCCAGGGTGCGGCTCAACTTTTCTATATCCACAGGCTTCTGGAGATAGGCAAAGGCGCCCAGGCTCATGCACAGCTCCCTGTCCGCGTCTGAGCCGTGACCGGTGAGGATGATGACCTCGATTTCAGGGCGGGAGGCCTTGACCGTTTTCAAGACTTCGATTCCGTCAATGCCCGGCATCTTCAGGTCCAGAATCATGACATCCGGCTCATCCTCTTCCACCAGATTCAGGGCGGATTCGCCGTCGTAGGCAATTGCCGATCCCATATCCCGCATCTGCAGACGCTCGGACAGGGTCTGGACAAACTCCCGCTCGTCATCCACCAAAAGCACCTTGGAGGGGACCTCGAAGTCAAACTTTCTATAGATATCAGCCTGGTAAAATCCTTTGCCGATACGGGTTTCCACGGATGTGACCCCGTCAACGCCGCCGGCGATGGCTTTGAGTTCATCCTCCAGCCGGCCCAGCAGCAGGACATTGGTGTTGATGGTCAGGGTCACCATACCGTCCCTGGCACTGACCCCGGCAGCATGGCCTTCCTTGGCCAGGGCCACCTCGACCTGGGCGGCCAGGATAAAGTCCAGGGCTGCCTTTTCCGAGACCTTTGTGGGCTGGATCACTTCGCTTTTCAGGTTTTCAAGGATGAGAGAGACAGCCTCTGCGTGATCCATCTTGTCCGTGGGCACCACAATGTCATACAAAGAGGGGTCCCAGGGATCCTGGAGCTTAAACAAACTGTCGCACCAGAGACTTGCGGCTTCATCATCCTTGTTGATCAAGGCTTCGGCCTCTTTTTCCGAAAGGCCTTTTTCCCCCATGGCCTGCTGAATCCGGCTTTTTTTATCCGCAATGAGGCAGGTTCTGAGGACATGGGTGACCGAGGCTGGGATGAGCATGCCGGAAAACCCGTCAATGAGACAATTGCTCCGAAAGATGGACTGGGCAACAGCCAGCCTCATATAGGCAACGGCCCGTTCTCTTTCATGGGTAAACTTGTTAAATACAGAAGGCTTGTTCATATAGGCCCGGACAATCTTTTTTTCCGGGATGCCGGACAGGCGGCTGGCCTCTGCCGTAAGGTCATTGTCGGTAAGCAGGCTATAGTTGCTTTTTTTGATAACACCCTGGATAATTGGGGTGTTGCCGCAAAAAGAACCGCTGAAAAATGTCATGATCGACATGCTAGGTCTCCTTATATTGGATTCATTTATTTTGATGCCAGGCAATTGGTCAGCAGGGGGCATTCACCTTCCTGGGTTCCCTGGTGGGTCCGTTCGTAAACATCTTCAACCGCTTTTTCCATGGTCGGGTAGATATTGCTTTCCCCGATTTCCTCCAGCAGATGGGTTCTTTTAAGCACCTGATACACGGCGTCGTTGACCCCGCTGAGGGAGACACCATACCCGCCGCTTCTCAGTCGCTGGACCACAAGACCCAGCATTTCTTCGCCCGAGGCATCCATGTCATTGATACCGTTGGCTGCAATGATAAAGTGGCGCAGTTCCGAATCTGTGGCAATGCGCCTGTTGACCTCATCTTCCAGGTAGCTTGCATTGGCAAAGAAAAGGGGGCCTTCAAAGCGGATCATTTCAATGTGCTTGCAGCTGGCCAGTTCGTGGACGCAGACATCCTTGAACCCCTGGTCTGCTCCCCTGGACAGGGTGGCAACCTTGGGCCGCATGGCCTTGAACAAAAAGACCCCCAAAGAAAGGGCAACCCCGATGTAGATGCCGTTTTCAAGGTGGGGGGCAAGGATGAGGGTGGCCACAAAGGTGGTCACGGAAATCACCCCGTCATACCACTGGGCTTTCCAGGCATGGATAAAGCCAGAGACATTGACAAGTCCGATAACGGCCATCATGATGACCGAGGCCAGAACCGCCTGGGGCAGGTGGTACAGCAGAGGCGTGAAAAACAGCAGGGTGATGATGACCATGATAGAGGTGATCACACTGGACAGTCCTGAAATGGCGCCGGCCTGGAGGTTGACGGCGCTTCGCGAAAAAGACCCGGATACCGGATAACTCTTTCCCACGGATCCGATGATGTTGGCCAGGCCCTGGCCGATGAGTTCCTGGTTGGGGTCCAGGCGCTGGCCGGTCTTGGCGGCCATGGCCTTGGCAATGGCAATGGCTTCCATGAAGCCCAGAAGCGAGATGATAACGGCAAAGGGAAGCAGCTGGAAAAAGATGCCCACGGTCAGTTTGGGCATGCCCATGCTGGGCAGGCCCTTGGGGATGACGCCCACAACGGCACCGCCTCCGGTCATGAGCATGGATGAGGTGTCAACGATTCTATTGCCCAGTTTCATGCGGTAGGTCCTGTCATCCAGGGCAGGCAGGGAGGCCGTCTTGTTTTTGGGAACAAAGAGGATCCTATCCCCGTCCTGCACGGCGGCGTAATGGATGTTTCTCAGTTCAGTCCGGATTTTACTGGCCTGCTGCTTGGCATGGTCGATATGGGCGGTGAGCAGGGTGGATTCGTAGTTAAGGGCCAGATGGCCGTCTGTATCATGGGGATCCAGTTTTTCTATCTTTGAGGTGACTTGTGTCCGCTGGACACTCATCTCTTGGATGGATTTAAGGGTGGCGTTGAATTGGGCAACCTGGTTTTGGACATGGGTATCCTGTATGGCGGCCAGGTCTGCGGTGTGGTTGTGCTGGAATCCAGATCCCCAGGAGATCAGGGTGGTGACGACGACAGCTGCCAGAACGTAGGGGATTCTGGGATTGATTCGTTTGAGTACCACCATGATGGTAATGGAAAGGGCACCGATGGCAAGCGTTGGCCAATGGGTGTAATGAAAGGCCTCTGCCACCACCCGGATGATGGTCTGGTAGTGATGGGGGGCCTTGTCCACATAAACCCCGAACATCTTGGAAAGCTGGGACGAGGCAATGATGATGGCTGCTGCATTGGTAAACCCGTTGACTACGGGATGGGACAGGAAGTTGACGATGAGTCCCAGACGCAGGACGCCCAGCAAAAGCTGGAACACGCCTACGGTGAGGGCCAGCATCACGGCATAGGCGACAAAGGCTTCACTGCCGGCAGAGGCCAGGGGTTCCAGGGAGGCTGCCGTCATAAGAGAGACCACAGCCACGGGCCCTGTGGCCAGCTGCCGGCTCGAGCCAAACAGAGAGGCGATCATGGGCGGCAGAAAGGCCGCGTAAAGTCCGTAATAGGCCGGGAGTCCGGCCAGCTGGGCATAGGCCATGGATTGGGGGATCAGCACCAGCGCAACAGTGAGCCCTGCAACAAAATCTATCCTGAATTTTGCCAGAGAGTAATCTTTGAACCATTCGAGAAACGGCAAGAGTTTAGTTAGCATTTTAGGTGTACCTTTCTATTTTGTTTTTTCCATATTCAATATGCCTTCACAGGCTGACACCAGTTCGTTGAACAGGGCGTTGGCGTTGTAAAGGTTGTACGTCTTAAATCTGACGATGCCGTCCACCATGGAGAATATGATCAAAGCGGTTTTTCTTGAGGGCATGGTTTTGATGGACCCGTCTTTTTGTCCCGATTCGATGGCCCCTTCGTAAATGTCCACCAGGCAGTCATAGATGGCCTCCAGGTGGCTGCGGCATTCGGGAAGGACCTCTGCCATCTGATAAGGATAGTACCGGTGTAAAAGCAGAAATTCATTTTCCAGTTTTCCGGAAAGATACAGGTGAAAGGCCACGGCATGTTCTATTCTGTCCAGGCCGTTGTCAAACCTGTGGGTGTTCATATAGGAGTCAAACTCTTCAAGGATTAACTCCCGTGTCCGCTCGAGAACAGCCAGGAACAGGGTGTTTTTGTTTTTAAAATGGTAAAAGATGGTGCCTTCGGCCACGCCGATCATCCTGGCCAGGTCAGCGGTGGAAGTTTCCTTGAACCCGTTTTGGGAGAACAAAATGGTGGCTGCGTTCAGTATGGCTTGTTTTCTATTCATCGTTTTCCAATTTGAGTGGTTACTCATTATTTTTGAGTGTATACTCAGTTCTTTGTTGGCTGTCAATGAAAATTTTAACTTTTGTTGGCTAATGACGCTGTTGCGGTAAAAACGGTGACAGCGTGCCCCGGTAAAAGGGGGGACTGCCGGGCCATTAATGACAAATGCCCCGGGAAAACAGTTTGTTTGCCCGGGGCATTAATTTTAAAACGGAATGTATGGGGTAGATCAGGTGTTTGAAATCCTGGTGCCCAGCCCCTGCTCAAGGGCCAGTCTCAGGGCCAGATCGGCAATGGCCGTATCCTGGACACCAGTGCCTGACAGGTCGCACAGGGTGATCTGGTCGCAGGATTGGCGGCCAGATGCCTTGCCCGAAGCAATTTCTCCCAGTTCTAAGACCTGTAACGGATCAAGGAAAATCCCGGCTGCTTTGGCGTTGTAGAGTTCTCCCATGGAAAAGCTTTGGGACCGGACATCACAGGCAATGAGGTCTGCCTGGGCAAAGACCTGTGGCTGAACCTCCTGCTTGTCCGGAAGATCCGCCCCCATGGCCGTGATGTGAAGGCCGGGATGAAGAAATTCCGGGGCAATAAACCCGGTTTTGGACGGGGTGCAGGTGACAACGGCCTGGGAGTTTTTTATCAGGGTCTTCACATCCGGTGCGACAGAGACAGGCAGGCCCAGTTCGGTTTGCATTTGCCTGGCGTATTTTTGGGCCAGGTCGGTATTCAGATCAAACACCATGACCCGCTCAAAGGTCCGGACATGTTTCAGGGCGAGGATCTGATACCGGCCCTGGGCCCCGGCACCCACCACTCCGGCGCAGGTCACCTTTTCCGGGGCCAGGTGCCGGGCAGCCACTGCCCCGGCCGCAGCGGTTCTGACATCCGTGAGATAGGCGTTGTCCAGGAGAACGGCTTGGGCCATGCCTGTTTTTGCACTGATGACCACCATCATGGCCGGAGACGAGGGCAGCCCCAGGGTGGCGTTGTTGAAGAATCCAGCCCCGATTTTTACGGCAAACCGGTCCAATCCTTTGACGTAAGCGGATTTTATGTCTACATCCCCTTGGAATTCAGGCACTTCAATGTGCATGATGGGGGGCATGGCGACTTTGTCCTGGGACAGCCAGGCAAAGGCCTGTTCAACCGCATCAATGGCGGCAAGATCCGTGCTGACCACGGATCGCAGTTCTTTTTCAGTCAGGATGAGAACGCTCATATGGGACTCCTTACATAAATCCGTGGTAAGTTCTCGGAACCGCGGCGGAAAAAAGATAGGTGATCATGGTGATATAGTCATAGACCGGCAGGCCGGTGGCCTGGTGCACGGCCGCCGCATAGGGGGGCAGAAGGCTGCACTCCAGCAGGATGGCGCCCAGATCTTTGTTTCGGGCAAGATCCTCTGCAATCCGGGCCATTTCCTTGCGGACCTGTTCATCATCCAGGGTTCCCTTTTCCTCAATGGCGGCTGAAAAAAACTCAGGGCAGTCTTCAACACCCCGAATGACAAGGTCTGTTTGGCCGGGAACCGGGTCCGGGTCGATCCCGATTCCTTTGAGAAAGTCCGGGGTCAGGCTGTCTGCCGATGCGGTGATGATGCCGATTTTTTTGCCCCTGCCCAGGGTCTGCCGGATAAACGGGAGCTGAAACAGGCTGGACAGGCATACCGGTATTTTTAAGGCCGCTTTGAGCTTTTCCTGGTGCAGGGCCATAAACCCGCAGTCACTGGTGATCATCCTGACCCCGTTGGCTTCAAGGTCTTTGGCTGCGGCGACAAGAGCCGGGTAGATACCAGGGTCTTTGGCCAGGGCCCTTTCCACGGTAAATCCCTCGACCTTTTTGAACCGGACCGGAAAGGCGTAGGAGGTGGCATTGGCCACATCTCCGGGGATAAATGGCACGGGGGAGTCCAGCAGGAGAATACCCACGGCCTCTCCGTAGGAGACCTGGGTGATGCTGTTGCGTCGGTATATCATGGCTGTTTATCCCTTGTTGACAAAGAGCTGCCTGGGCACCGAGGCAAAGGTGTCGCAGCCGGACTCTGTGACATAAATGGCTTCAGAGCACTCAAATCCCAGGGTGTCTGTCCAGATGCCGGGCATGACATGAATGGTCATGCCGGGTTCAAGGACAGTGGTGTCCCCGGGCCTGAGGCTGATGGTGTGCTCTCCCCAGTCCGGGGGATAATTCAGGCCAAAGGCGTAGCCGATGCGGGATTCTTTCACCACCCTGGATCCGGCAATGGCCTTGCGCCAGCAGGCTTCGATCTCCTGGGCCTGGACGCCGGGGCGTATAAAGTCCACCACAGTGTTAAGCCCCTGTATCACAGTTTTTGAGACCGCCTCCATTTCAGCAGTGGGGTGGCCTGTTACAAGGGTTCGGGACAGGGGGGCATGGTAATGGTGTTTACAGCCGGACAGCTCCAGGAGCACGATTTCATCTTGTTTGTATCGGCGGTCCGTCCAGGAAAGATGGGCTGTGGTGGTCCGTTTTCCAGAGGGCATAATGGGAATGATGGCGGGGTAATCCCCGGTGAACTCAGGGGTCCCGCTGATCATGGTCTTATATACTTCTGCAGCCACATCCCCTTCCCGGATACCGGGCTGGATCATGGAGACAGCGGTATCCATGACTTTTTCAAGAATCTGGCCTGCCATTTTCATGTAGGCCAGTTCCTGGTCGCTTTTAATACACCTTATCCAGTTGACCACAAGCTCTCCGTCCAGGATCTCAGCCTCGGGCAGGCCCCGGGCAAGGTGCTCCAGGCATTGGGCCGTGAAATAGTAATTGTCTTTTTCCACGCCAATGGTTTTAGAGGCGTAGCCCCTGTCCCGGATGTGTTCGGCAACCACATCGTAGGGATGGACTGTCCTGGACTGGACATAGTGATCCGCGTATCCGTAAATATGATCCTCATCCAGCCAGGTGGTGATCCGGGCGCCGTTGCTGTCCTGCATCCGTCCGAACCACAGGGGCTGGTCCTGATCCTGGAAGATTACAAGCCCCTGGTGAACGTAAAAGGACCAGCCGTCATATCCGCTAAGGTAGTTCATATTGGCCGGATCCGTAACAACGAGGATGTCCAGCCCTTTTTGTGCCATGGCCGACCGGGTCTTGTCCATGCGCTGCCGGTATTCACTGGGGTCAAAAAGCAAGGGTTTTTCTCCTGTTAGTTGGTGGGGATCTGTCGCCTCTTCAGGATGTCAAGGAGGGTTTGGGTATCCACATTGCCGCCGGAAAGAATGCCCACGGTGGTTTTGCCCGGGCTCTGGTGTTTCAGCAGCCAGGACAGGGTGACTGCGGCCGCCCCTTCGATAAGAATGCCCTGGTGGTCATAGGCAAAGGCCATGCCCGCTTCAATCTCGGTCTCGGAGACCAGGTCAATGCGGTCCAGGTATTTTACCACCATGGGGTAGGTGTAGGCGTTGTCCAGACCGATACCCCCTAAAAGGGCATCGGCCAGGCTGTCCTTTTCGGCCACTTCAACAGGTTTTCCTGCCCGTATGGAGTGGTACATGGCCGGTGCCACTTCCATGGAGACCCCGATGACAGTGATGGCCGGATCTGCCGCCTTGATGACCCGTGCCAGGCCAGCGGCCAGGCCGCCCCCGGAGACCGGTACCACAAGGGTGTCGATGCCAGGCTGCTGTTCCAGGATCTCCAGGCCCATGGTGCCCTGGCCGGCAATGACAAGAGGATCGTCAAAAGGCTTGACCATGGTCAGTCCCCGGTCTTTTTCAAGGGCCAGGGCAGTGTCGTAGGCCTCGTCCTGGCTGGCGCCCTCCTGGACCACTTCGGCGCCAAAGGATTTCATGGCCTCCACCCGGTAGGACGGGACCCGTTGGGACAGGCAGATGGTACAGGAAACGCCCAGTTCCCGGGCCACCCAGGCCACGGCCCGGCCGTGGTTTCCCGTGGAAAAGGCCAGCACTCCCTGTGTTTTTTGTTCCGGGGTTAAGGCCAGCAGGGCATTGGCAGCCCCCCTGAGTTTGAAGGAACCTGTCTCCTGGAGGTTTTCCAGTTTCAGACAGACCTCACCCCCCTGTTTTTCAGACAAGATTGTTGACCTGACCAGGGGGGTTTTCCGGATCACCGGGGCAATCCGCTGCCGGGCCTGGTATACGGATTTCAGGGTAATATCGGTTTTCATCTGAATGCCACGTCCCTGAGAAAAAGGGCGATCTCCGGAAAGAAGACCATGGCCACAGCCACGCTGAGCAGGATAAAAATAAATGGCGGCGTCCCTTTAATGACTTCAAGGTAGGGCCGCTTGAATATGGCGATGGCCGTGAAAATATCGCATCCAAATGGCGGGGTTGCCGATCCAATGGCCACCTGCAGGGTAATGATGGTCCCCACCAGCACCGGGTCCAGTCCCACATTTTTTACCACCGGGGCAAAGATGGGCACCAGGATGAGGATGACCACGATGGGGTCCACAAACATGCAGCCGCAGAAAAAGGCCACGGAGACGACAAAAAGCACCCCGTATTTGCCCATTTCGTCAATGCCGATCATCCCTAGAAGTTCCTGGGGCACCTGGGCATAGGACAGCACCCAGGCAAAGGCGGCTCCGGCGCCGACCAGGATGAAGACAACCGCTGTCACCAGTCCTGTGGACAGGGCCGTGTCATAAAAGTCTTTGAGTTTCATGGTCCGGAACAAAAGCCCCTCCAGGAGGATGGCGTACCCCACGCTCACGGCCGCAGCCTCGGTGGGGCTGAAGATACCGCCGAAGATGCCGCCGATAATGATGACTGGAAATCCCAGGGGCCACAGGGCGTTGTAAACGGCCAATCCCCGCTCTTTCCAGGTGGCACGGGGTTCAGTGGGAATCTTGTTTACCGTGGCGTAGATCACGCTGTAGATGGAAAAGAGCAATAGGATCAGCAGGCCCGGGCCGATGCCGGCAATAAACAGTTCCGGGATAGAGGTCTTTGCCACAATGCCGTAGATGATCATTCCGATGCTGGGGGGAATGAGAAAGGCAATATCACTGGAGTTGACGATCAGGGCCAGGATAAAGGAGTCCTTGTATCCGCCCTTGAGCAGTTCCGGGCGCAGGGGAGAGCCAATGGCCACCACCGTGGCCTGGGTGGAACCGGAGACTGCCCCGAATATGGTGCAGGCCCCGGCCGTGCTCACGGCAAGTCCCCCTTTGATATGCCGGACAAAGGCCATGACCAGATCAATCAGCCTTTCAGCGGATTTTCCCCGGGTCATGATATCGGCGGACAGAATGAACATGGGCACGGCAATGAGGGCTGCCGGCCGGATCCCGGCCATCATCTGCTGGATCATGAACTGGGTCTGGGACAGGTCTCCCTCGTACAGCAGGAAAACCCCCAGGGTGGCCCCGGCAATCAGGGGGATCTTCATGGGAAATCCCATCAGCAGCATCAGGATCATCAGCAGAAAAATGGCTGCGGCAAAATAATTGTTTAAAAAGTCCATGAGGCTGAAGCTTCTGTCCAGGGTCGCTTCAGCCGTTGTCCGTGCCACCGGCGTCCCCTGGTCGTCTTTTACCGCTGCTGTAATGGAAATGGTGCCGTCTGAAAGGGAACTGATATCCACGGATTCCGCTCCCCAGTTTCCGATGGTATTGATTTCAGGATTTTTTTCAATGGTGCTGCCCGACTCATCGGTCAGTGTAACGGTGACCGTTTTCAAGGGATCAACCCCTTCGGCATAGCCGTATACGGAAAGCAGGGTTTTTTGGGCAACGACCGTCTCTTCAACCACGACCCTGGCAGACTCTGCCGCATACAGAGACGGGGCCGCAAGGGCGCAGAGAACCGATAAGATCAATAGTATGTTAAATCGTTTCATTTCCCTAGGTCTCAATTTCAGTGTATCCGTCTTTGATATGGGTGGAAAGATAGACATCCTCATGTGTCAGGTTCTTGAAGGCCGTAAAGGCGTATTGCAGCCCTGTCATGACAAAGCCCACCGGCACCCAAAGGTAGATGTAGAATACCGGCAGTCCCAGGGCCGGAAGAATCCGGCCGCTCTCGTACACCTCAAGAATATAGGCGTAGGCGTAAAAAGACAAAAAGAACATAAAGGCTGAGGTCACCGTGGTCATGAGGATCATCATGACCTTTCGAATGCGTGCGGGCATGGCATCATAAATGGCAGACATCCTGATATGGCGGCCGTTTCGGGCAGCATAGCTCAGTCCCGCATAGGTCACCAGGACGATGAAAATCACGTTCAGTTCGTCGGTGACGGTAATGGCATTGTTAAACACAAACCGGCTGACGACGGCGGCAATGGTGTTGACGGTCATGGCGATGACACCCACAGCCAGCATCACCCCTTCAACCTTGCTGACCAGATCGTCAAGGAATTCGACGGCGCGGACAACTGGATTGCCGCTTTTTTCTTGTGGTAAGTCCATTGTCTCTCCCGAACAGCAGAATAGATCAGAAGATCTATTCTGCTGTTCTTGTACGTCGTGGATTACTTGGTCTTGGTTTTAGCTTCAGCCTCTTTGAGGTCGGCCATCATCTGATCCAGCAATTTCTTGTTGGATTCGCTTTTTGAGGCAAAAGAGTCCTGAACGGCTTTTGCCGCTTTCTTAAACGGGGCACGTTCCGCCTCTGTGAGGGTGACGATCTTGTAACCGGGGTTGGTTCTGACAATGCGGCCGATGCCGTATGCGTCCAGTTTTTCAGCTTCTTCCAGGATGACCTTGTGGGCATGCTTGGCTGCGGCGCGGACCAGTTTTTTGTCCCGCCCGCTGAGGCCGTCAAAGAATGCTTTGTTGGCAGAGGCAGAGGCGTTGAAATGGCCATGGCCGGTATAGGTCAACACCTTGGTCAGGTTGTCCAGGCCATAGGCTTCGATCCAGACCGTGGGATTTTCCTGACCGTCGACCATGTTGGTTTTCAAGGCCCCGATCAGATCCCCCCAGGTCATGGGAACCGGAGAGGCGCCAAAGGCCTTGTATGTCTCTACCAGGATGGGGGAGCCGGGCATTACCCGCATTTTCTTGCCCTCGAGGTCTGCCGGAGAGTGAAAGGGCTCAAAGGTGGTGACAGCCATTTCACCTTCTGGAAAAATAGACAGCAGTTCAAGGCCGTGTTTGTTGAAGATCGGCGGCAGCATCTCGTTGATGGCCTTAGAATGGTTGAAAAAATAATCCAGCTGTTTGGTATCTGTGGGCATGACATAGGGCAGGGTGAACAGATCCATTTCAGGAATGGTGCCGCCCATATAACCGGTGGACTGACCCAGGAACTGAAGGATGCCGGCCTTGGTCTGCTCCATCATGTCTGTTTCTTCGCCAAGGCTGCCTACGGGGTAGATTTTAATGGTGTGTCTGGAATTTTCTTCGATAAAGGATTTAAAGGCGGTGGCATAGATGCCCTGGGGGTCGCTTGGGCCCTCTCCCATGGCATATTTCCACTCTTCGGCATACAGGCTGGTTGTCGCAATCAGCAGGGCGCTTAAGGACAATAATGCTTTCATTGCTTTTGATTTGAGGCCTTTTCTCATGTTCAACTCCTTTTGTTTGGGTTTGGGTTTCTATGGGCGAGCACGTTGAAATCATTGGTTTAAAAATGTCAACGCGCCTTTTACATGCAGCTCAACTCCTTGAATTAACACATCTTCATCAATATTGAACCTGGGGTTGTGATGGGGAATATGGGTTTGTTTCTCCGTGTTGGCGCACCCCAGAAAGACAAACACCCCCGGCACCCTGGCGGTGTATTCGCTGAAATCCTCACTGGCAATATATCGCCCCTCATCAATGGGGGCTGCACTGCCAAAGACATCTGCTGCTGCCGTTTTGGCCAAGACTGTCATCTGTTCATCGTTCACCAGGGGAATGTTTTCATGTTCAATGTCAATGCTGCAGGTGCATTCATGGGCCTGGCATATGGATTCACAGATGCGAATAAACCGGTTGGTCGGGCTTTGGGGATCGTGGGGATTTACATCGTGGAGGAACCGGATGGTTCCTTCAAGATAGACCTCTTCGGGAATTATATTGGCCTTGTTGCCTGCTGCCAGTTTTCCGAACATGATAATGGTGGGCTTTTGGGCATCCATTTCCCTTGTCTGGACGGCCTGGACCGACTGGATGATACTGGCCGCAGGGATGACCGGGTCAATCGCCTCGTGGGGATATCCGGTATGACCGCCCTTGCCCCTTATCGTCATTTTAAAGACATCCATTCCCCCCATGACCACGCCCGGGGTGATGGAAACCCGTCCGGAAGAAACCATGCTCCAGATGTGGATTCCCATGACCGCGTCCACTTTGGGCGTTTCAAGCACGCCCTCTTCGACCATTTTTATGGCGCCAGCCACTTCCTCGTCCGGCTGGAACACGAATTTGATCTTTCCGCAGAACAGCTCCCGGCTTTCTGCCAGCACTTTGGCAGCCACCAGGAGCATGGCCATGTGGGCGTCGTGGCCGCAGGCATGCATGATGCCCTCGTGGGTGGATTTATAGGAAACATCATTGGCCTCGGTAACGGGGAGGGCATCCATATCCGCCCGAAGCATCAGACAGGGGCCGGGTTTCCCGCTGTCAAGGATCGCCACGACCCCGGTCTCTGCCATCCGTGTGGTGGTAAATTCCAGGGCCTTTAAATAATGCTCGATCCTGCCGGCGGTTTCAAATTCGGCAAATCCCAGCTCCGGATGCATGTGAAAGTGCCGGCGCAGGTCAATGACCTCGTCTGCCAGCTCATGGATTCGATTGCAAATAGGGTCCATGACAGGCATTCCTAGTTGATGACAAAGAGTTTCCGGTCAACCCGGGCAAAGGTGGCTGCCCCGGTATCTGTGACCCGGAACGATTCAGAGCATTCAAAACCAAAGTCGTCCATCCACATGCCCAGGATCATATGAAAGGTCATGTTTGGGGCCAGAACGGTTTTATCTCCGGGCCGCAGGCTGGCGGTGTGCTCTCCCCAGTCCGGGGGATAGTTCAGTCCCATGGAATACCCGATGCGGGATTCTTTTTCAAATCCGTGTTTGGCAATATGGTTTCGCCAGACCTTTTCCACATCCTCGCCTGTCATGCCGGGTTTAATGGCATCCAGGGTCAGGTTGAGGCCGTCCACGGTGATGTCGGCAAGATTCTGGAGCTTATCCGGGGGCGTGCCGCCGATAAAGGCGGTCCTGGCAATTGGGCAGTGGTAGCGGTGGCGGCAGGCAGCCAGCTCCAGGTTGACGGCCTGGTTGGCCTTGTAGGGCTCATCAGTCCAGGTCAGATGGGGGGCGGATGTTTTTTCTCCCGTGGGCATCATGGGAACGATGGACGTATAGTCCCCGCCAAAGTCGGGGGTTCCTGACATCTGGGCCTGGTAGACAGCGGCCACGGCATCGCACTCCCGGGTGCCGGGGGACAGCTTGCCCAGAGCCGTTGCCATGACGTTTTCAGCAATCCTGCCGGCCTGGGCCATGATCTGGATCTCGGCATCGGATTTTACCAGGCGCACCCAGTTGACCAGAAGATTGGCATCCATCAGGGTCTCCCTGCCAAGGGTCTGCCTTAGTGCGGCATGGGCTCTTGCCGTGTAGTAATAGGCATCGGTTTCAACACCCACGGTTTTATTGCCCCACCCCTGTTCTTTAATAAGGTCCCCCATGAAGTTCATGGGATGGCGCAGGTCGGTCTGGACGTAATTTTCCGGGTACCCGATCATATTTTTTTCTGAAACAAAGGCGGTGTGACGGGCGCCGTTAAGGTCCATCATCCGGCCGATCCATACCGGTTCCTGCTGATCGTCAATGACCAGGACCGCCTGGGGCACATAAAAGGACCAGCCGTCATAGCCGGTAAGGTAGTTCATGTTTGCAGGGTCGCAGACCACCAGAAGCTCAATGCCTTTGGCAGTCATGGCCGCCTTGGTCGCTTCGATCCGTTTGATATACTCTTGTCTGGAAAATAAAGGCATCTGTCCTCCTAAAAAAACCGGGCCAGGCCAAAGGCCTGGCCCGGTTGGTCAGTCTCACAATTTTGCCACACCCTGGGCCATGCGTTCAAGGGCTGTTTTCAGGTTGTCTGAACTTGTGGCAAAGGATATTCGAACATACCCCTCGCCGTTTTCCCCGAAGATCGAGCCGGGTACCACAGCCACCTTGTGTTCCTTGGCCATATATTTGGCAAACTCCCAGGAACTCATCCCAAAGGAAGAGATATTGGGAAAGGCGTAAAAGGTGGATTCGGGTTTGATGCAAGAGATTCCCGGGATACTGTTCAAGCCGTCATGGACGATATCCCGCCTCTTGGCGTATCGTTCCACCATCTTTTCCACACACGCCTGGGAAGAGGATATGGCGGCCAGAGCGGCCCGCTGGGCCACGGCGGTAACGCCGGAGACCATGTGCTCCATGAGCTTTTCCATCTCATCGATGATGAGCTTGTGTCCTGCCACATACCCCACCCGCCAGCCGGTCATGGCATAGGATTTGGACAGGGTATAGATGGAGACGGTGATGTCTTTGAGGCCGGGCAGGGCGCCGATGGAGACATGCTCATTTCCGTCGAACAGGATATGCTCGTAGGGTTCGTCAGAGATGATCATGATGTTGTGCTCCAGGCACAGGGCTCCGATCTCCTCAAGGATATCCCGGTCAAAGACCGCCCCTGTGGGGTTGGACGGGGTGTTGACGATGATGGCCTTGGTCTTGGTCGTAATGGCGGCTTTTACATCGGCCGGATCAATCTTGAACCGGTTCTCCTCCCGGGCCGGGATCCGGACGGGAACCCCGCCGAAAAGCCGGATCTGGGAGTAGTAATCATAGCCGGGATCCACCACCATGACCTCGTCCCCGGGGTTGACCAGGTGAAGCATGACGTTGAAGATGCCCTGCATGGCCCCCACGGAGATGAAGATCTCGGAGTCAGGATCCGCAGTGATCTTGTTTTCCCGGGCCAGTTTTTCGGCCACAGCCTCTCTTAGATCCTGGAAACCGGATGCCGGGGGATACCGGGTAAACCCCTGGTCCAGACCAGCCTTGGCTGCATCCCGGACATGCTCCGGAGTGTCAAAGTCGGGCTGGCCGATCCCCAGGTTCACAATGCCGTCGATCTCGTCGGCCATGGCGAACATGATCCGGATGCCAGACCATTCCACCCCGGCATTGCGTTCTGCAAATAAGGATTGGATATTCATAAATTCCCCCGCTTTATGGCTTGGTCAGTACCAGATCGTCCGGACCCATGGGAGATGTTTTCATATCCGGGGCATGTTTGTCCATGATTTCCATGACAATGGAGGCAATTTTGACCTTTTCCCTGATAAACCCTTGGTGCCATTCCTCACTGACCCAGGGCATGTAAATCTCATCCTCTGCAGTGCCCGGCTCAAATTTAAAGTAGCAGGGTGAGGCGATTTTTGCAATTTCAGGGGCTTCATAGGCCCGGAATACGCCGCCAAAGGAGTTGACCACGATGGTGTAGATATCCAAGGGGATATCAATGGCCTTTCTGATAGAGGAAAGAATGGGGCGGGAAACGTCGGAGATGGGGTTCAAGGAGTTGGCGCCCATGCTCTCCACGACCTTGCCTCCGGCTGCTGAAGCATACCCGCCGAATACGGAGAATTTGAAGATGGTCTCTTTGGGGATCATGCCTTCTTCTCTCATTTTGTTGAGGATGAAGAGCACGCCTTCGTCATAGACCAGAAATCCTCTGAAGCCTGCGTCAATGCTTCTCATGATGTCGGCGATGTGATAGGAGATATTGTCCGACCCTCTGTGGCGCAGGCCCTGGATAGCCCCTTCCCGGGTGCAGGATTCCTTGGCGCCCACATCCCATGCCTTGCGGTGGCCTACGGTCATGATGGTTTCGATCTTGGCGTCCTTGGCCATCTGGGCCATGTCCTTGAGTTCTTCGAAATCGCAGTAGGTGGAGCCGCCGACCGCAGCAATGGCGCGGTGGATAACGACCTTGCGTTTTTCAGCCTCTTTGATCATGGCTTCCATGGTGGTGGCCCGCTCAACCCCGGCAATCTCCATCCGGAAGTTGGCACCGTCGGGAAAGGCCTTGCCTGAGGGGGCCAGGTCGTATCCATCCCGCCCGGGAATTCCGTGTTTTTCCATGAAGTCTCTGATCTGGGTAAGTCTGTCACTCATTTTTCTGTCCTTTACTTAAGTTTTTCTGTTAATTTTTCCAGTTCACCATCCACCATTTTGTAGGTGTGTTCCGAAGCAGGGAACTGCTTGGATCTCACGTCATCAGCATAGGCTGAAAACGCCTGGATGGTCTTGTCTGCAAGGTTTTCATATTTTTTAACAAACTTAGGGGTAAAGGCCTGAAAAACCCCTGCAACATCGGAGGAGATCATCAATTGTCCATCGGCATCAATACCGGCGCCGATACTGTATACCGGGATGGACAGCTGTTTTCTGATGATATCGCACACCTCCGGAGGCACTGCTTCTACCAGAAGGGCAAAGGCCCCTGAGTCCTGGATGGCTTGTGCATCTTCTATCAGGTCATATGCGGCGTCTGCCGTCCGGCCCTGGGCCTTGAAGCCCCCGAGCTGACCCGAACTCTGGGGGGTGAGCCCGATATGGCCCATGACCAGCATGCCGCCGTCGCTGATGGCCTGGATCTGTTTGCAGACCCGCTTGCCGCCTTCAAGCTTGATGGCGTCCACGCCGGCTTCTTTGTGAAATCGCCCGGCGTTTCTGACTGCCTCTTCAACGCTGACCTGGTAAGATAGAAAGGGCATGTCTCCTATGATAAAGGTCTTGTCCGCGCCTCTTCTGACCGCTTCACAGTGACAGAT
>Ga0209949_1000112_pt1 | contig 47421 bp, 62 predicted proteins | sample SalPonC_black_MG_FD_185711 | JGI IMG/M metagenome (GOLD analysis project Ga0209949, IMG submission 185711) | Salt pond soil microbial communities from South San Francisco under conditions of wetland restoration - Salt Pond MetaG... | ecosystem: Environmental > Aquatic > Marine > Intertidal zone... | reverse complement strand
GGGTAGCTATGTATGGAGTGGATAACCGCTGAAAGCATCTAAGTGGGAAGCCCACCTCAAGATAAGTATTCTCATCACGTAAGTGAATAAGGTCACGGTAAGACTAACCGTTTGATAGGCATTAAGTATAAATCTAGTAATAGGTGAGCTGAGATGTACTAACAGACCGAAGACTTGAATTTTATTTTTCGAAACTAAGAAAAAATCTAGTACTGATATCATTGACAGAATCAATGATATCGGTATTTTTGCTTTGGTATTTTTAGTGTACTAAGCGGAACCACACTGATCCATTTCGAACTCAGTTGTGAAACGTTATAAATCGACGACAATACTTGGGGGGGGACCTCCTGGGAAGATAGTTCAATGCCAAAGTTTTGATTCTAAAAAAGAACCCTGAGATGGTATTTTTTTTGAAGTTTTTTCAACTACCACGTCTACGAATAGAAATAATCTTATTATTAACCTTAGTTTTTATAGTTCGGTAAGCTTTTGGGGTAGATTTGATATATCTTTTCCCTACTTGCACTACAAATTTTACGTATCTAACATACAAGTAATCTTTGACAACCGAATAGTGCTTCTTCAGTTACCAAAAGTTTTGATAACTATAATGGAGACCGTTATTAAGTACTATTGGTGTGATGAAGCCAAAAAAACCTCTTCTAACAAGTCCCTAGAAAGGTTTTTGAGTCTGCCCTTTCGTCAGATAGATTCGATTCCATTTATTTGCATTAGCAGATGAAACTCATAATTACACAATTGTCAAATGTGAGGTTAATTTAAAAATAATGACTTATAGCAAGCGTTGATTAGGTTATAAGCTTGGAGAATTAAGTTTATTTAATTAATAAATATCCAACGAAATATCTGTAGTAAAATTATGGAAAAAATTCTCAAATAAAATTGTTACATAATTTTATTTGAGAATTTTTCATTGATCTATACTACCATAGATTCGTAATATGATCGATAGGAAGCTTAGTAATATCATTCCCAATAATTAGCCTTTCAATTACATAATCTAGATTAAATTTTAGTAAATAATTAATTAATGGAGTTTCGACTACCAGTGAACGGTTTAACTACGGAATTTATCTGAATAAAGTTAAGCATCTTATCATTGAACGTGGAAATAAGAATGTTGTCTGCAACTGAAACCTAAGTAGCTACAGGTTCTAGAGATCTTGATAGTACTCCTTGCTTAAACTTTTTTTCTTCTTCTTTCGTTAATTGACCAAAATATTTAGATCCAGTGTCTTTATTTTTAAAATAAAATCTAATTAACACTCAGGAAATAGTTGCACTAAGGATATGAGTGAGTTGTTGTTCCTATTACTCAACAAAACAGTATATTCGTTTTGCATTTATTTGCATATTCTTATATGATTTTGTCATTGTTCCAACGCTCTAATACTAATGTATTAGAACCATCGGTATTTTGTTGATATTTGATTGGTTGAAAACCAATTTTTTGGCTTTCACCAATAATAACTTCACCAGCATATTGTTGCGAGATTTTATCAATAAAGCTTTCAACTGGATAAGATTGCTCCCAAAAACTCATGTCTACAACTAATTCATACTCTTGACCATTCCAAGCAAATTCAATGTCATAGCCGTTTGATTGTGGAATTATTAAACTTTTATGATATGAACTTGTATTTTGAACAGTTCTTTCTTGTTCTGTATGAGAAATGTTTAAACGATTTAAGGCTTTTTCTAGATACAATAAATTTTGAAAACGAGTTTTAATGTGTGTAAAGTGTGACATAGTTAATAATATTTTTACTCTATATATTTAACTAACATTGTAAACAATTAAAAATAAACTTTTAGTCTATGTAATAACTATAAAATAATATTCTTACTAGCTAATAGAAAGTTTACCTATTAGCTAGTAAGAATCTAAAAAAGCATAGACTAAAAGAGAATATCTGCTTTTTTTAATAAATGACATACAGTTTCAGTAGGTTTCACACCATAACCTAACCATTTTTTTATTTTCTCTTTATCAAATTTATACTGTTTTGTCATCGGATTATAATATCCAACTTCATCAATTGGTCGTCCATTTCGTCTAAAGGTATTTTCCATTATTACCAAACGATAAAAAGGAGATTTTTTTTTGCCTAATCGTTTTAATCGTAATTTTAACATATATAAGTAACTATTTTCTAAATTAATTTTTTTTATTAAAAACAGAGTTTGAGAAGAAACAATTAAAAACTAACGACGTGAATAATACTCAATTACAAGTAAATCATCTAATTGTAATGAAACATCGTTTCGGTCGCAATAATCTAATACTTTTCCTTCTAATTTTGAACTATCGAATCTCAAATGTGATGGAATTTCAGAAATTTGATTGTTTTTAATGTTATTTTCTACTAACATCTTTGAACTACTTTTTTCTTTTACACCAATAATATCATTTAATCGACATTGAAAGCTTGGAATGTCAACCATTTGTTTATTTACGGTAATGTGACCATGATTTACGAGTTGACGAGCTTGTGCTATACTTTTTGCAAACCCTAAAGTGAAACAAATTGTATCTAATCGCATTTCTAATAATTGGAATAAAATTAAGTTTGTTACACCTTGTCGTCTACGAGCTTCTTTGACATAGCGAAACAACTGACTTTCGGTTAAACCATAGTTAAACTTTAGTTTTTGTTTCTCTTCTAGACGTACCCCATATTCTGTTAACTTTTTACCAGTATCAGCATTTGTATTTCCATCTTTACCAGGTCGATTTAACTTACTTGATTTTTTCGTTGTTAATCCAGGTAATGGCCCCAAACGGCGACTAATTTTTAATTTAGGTCCTCTGTAACGTGACATAGAAATGACTTAAAATTGTGAGTAAATAGATTTTAAAACACTTAGAAAATATAAAGATTCTAACGAGGGCGAGTGACCGGACTTGAACCGGCGAATGGTGGAACCACAACCCACTGCCTTAACCACTTGGCTACACCCGCCATATTGTCTTTTGACATACTTTATCAGTAATTAGGGACTTACGTCTAGTTTATTTTCAAAAAATTTAAAAATAAAAATTATGAATCAAATGTGCTCCTTTTTTTTGAATGGACAAAAATATATAACCACATATCAAGCAACTATTTCAGATTTAATTGATTATTTTGGATATAATCACTCTCTTTTAGTTGTTGAATATAATCAATTTATTTGTTCTAAGACCGAATGGGATAAAATTTCTATTAAACAAAATGATAAGATTGAAATTGTAACTATTGTAGGTGGAGGCTAATGCAATTATTCACGAATAATTGCATTAAATTCACTTGTTAATACTACCTGTAAATTCTTTATAATTCTTTCAATCTCTTTATTTTCTAATGTTTTATCATTTGACTGAAAAATTAATTGCAAACATAAACTAGTACAATCTTTTGGAATCGAAGGACCACGATATTCATCTAATAAATTAATTTCTGATAAAAACTTAGTTCCATTTAAAGAAAGTACATTTTTTAATTCCATAAAAGTTTTATCTTTTGGAACAATAAACGATAAATCTTTAATAACTCTTGGATATAATGAATATTCTTGAAAAATAGGAAGTTGATCTTCTTGAAGATGATTCTGAATATGATGTAAACTAAACTCAAATAAATATATTTCCGAAGGTAATCCATTAATATTCGCATAAGCGGGATGAATCTGACCAAATTTACCTAACTTTTGACCATTTAATAAATATATTTCTGCAGTTCGATAAGGGTGAAAAATATCATTTTTAGAAGCTAAGGATTCAATTTTCCAAGACACACCCATATTTAGTTGCTTAAATAACTGTTCCATTTTTCCTTTTGCTTCGAACCAAGTTATTGTTTGATTTGGTTCAGACCAAGATAATTTTTCTTTTGTACCACCAAAAATCCCAGCAATATGTTCTACTTCTTTAAAATTATCTAGAATATCGCCAGAAAACACATGTCCATATTCGAACCCTTCGATAACCCGATTACTTTGTTTTAAATTTTCTGCGACAGTTTCTATTAAAGTTGGTACTAAACTTGTTCGTAAATTTTTATAGTCAGCTAAGAGTGGATTAATTAACTGTATTTTATTTCCTTTATTTTTTGTTAGGTCTTCTCTAACTAATGAATAATGAATTAATTCATTTAAACCTAAATTTAAGAAACATGAAGTCATTTTTGCTCTAGTTTTATAACTAAGATCTTCTGTTCCAATTTTCGTAATTTTCGGTAAGGTAGTTAAAAAATTATTAAACCCATGTAATCGTCCAATCTCTTCAATAAGATCAATTTCTCTTGTAATATCATCATTTCGCAAATGAGGTACTTGAACATTCCAAGTTAGTTCAGAATTTTGATATGAAAACTCAAAGTTTAACCGTTGTAAATACTCACTAACTTTTTTTGGTGGAATAAACTTAGACTCATTCGTGCTTGTCTGATGAATAGGGCCTAATATTTCTTGAATGGTTGAATAATTTAATTTAATAATTTTTAAAGCTTCTTCTTTTTCTTGTAAAAACGTACAAAGTTTACATTTGAGATTTGGATTTTTAACACGTAATAGACCAATTAATCGATAAAACGAATCAAGTAAATAGGTTTGTTTTAATGATTTCTCATATCTTGCTGATCTATCTGTTCGTAATCCTATGTTTCTAGATTGTTGACGGATTTTCGCTGCATTAAAAATGCTCCCCTCAACTAAGAGTGTCTGTGTCTTTTCGGAATAAATAGATTCTTCATGTTCAATAATTCCAGCAATACTAAATGGAAAATTATTAGCTTTAATTATTAAATTTGAATCATTTAATGTATATATAGTAGAATTAGAAGCTACAAATTCTTGGTTGGTTGTTGCGTTTTCAATTGAAAAAACTAGTTTTGAACTATCCGTCTTTTGTCTAATTTTTTCTAAATCATAGAATGCAAATGGATATCCCGTTTCTAATAAAATGTATGTTTGAAAATCGGAAAGATTATTCGTTGGACTTATACCTGCACTCGTAAGTTTTTTTCTGATCCAGTTTGGAACCGTAAAATCATCAATATTTTTAATTTCAAAAGCTAAAAATGTGGAGCAACCAAGATCTGTTATTATCGGTTTTTTTTGAGTTATTATCTTTTGTTTCCAGTCATCAATTTTTTTCGTATAAGTTATTTGGTTAACTGGTTTATTTAATAAGCTCGCAATTTCTGATGAAATTCCTTGAATAGATAAACTATCTGATCGATTCGCAGTGGCTGAAATATCTAAAACTATTTGTTTTTTATTATTAACCTGTATTTCTAAAATTTCTTCGACCTCAAACCCACCAAGGGTTAGCCTTTCAATTAATTCTTCTAATTCAATATTTTCAATATCTATTACTTCCTTGATCCATTCTAATGGTACTTGCATCTTTTCAATTTTATAATTTTTTTTTAATTTGCTTTTGTAAATACTAACCCATTTGTTTTACCATAGCGCTCCATAAATCTCATAAATCGATCCCAAGCTTCAGGACTTTTCATTATATAAATAGATTCAATTGCTTCTGGTTTTCCATTGATAAATCTAGCATTTACATCACGTGTTTCTAAGGTTCCCTCTTCATCAATTAGATACATTCCGGTAATTTCACCTTCTTTTGCTGTATTTTTATCTAATATGTTTGGATTTTTGAAACGGAATGTTGCTGTTCCTGTACTTCCATCTCGGGAACGTGTTAACCGAACATCTGGTAATACTTTTTCATCAAGACCTTTGATAAATTGAATTTTTGCTTCCATAATTTTATCCTTAAGTTGTAATAATCTTAGTCTACTCTAATTATGCAACGAATGTAAATTAAAAAAACTTATTCAAAAAAAATATTTTAGAAAACTATTTTTATTTGCTTGTTAAAAAATGAATCTATTTTCTTCAAACCATTGAAATCGTTTCTGAGATTTAGAGTCAAGTCGAAAATCCTTTTCAAATAGTAGAAGTCGTTTGCAAAATAAAGACGTCACTTAAAAAAAAATTTTCAATTAGACTAAAGTAAACGATTTATTAACTAATAAAAACATTGGCGATTATTAATAGTCTCAAAAAGAAAACAAGATCTACTACCCTTAAGAGAGCCATTGAAAAAATATTTATATACTCTTTTTCTAAAGAATCCAATAAACTCTTTTAAGTATCAAAGAGATCTTAGAAGATCTCAATTTAGAATTACTTAGACCATTTTAGATCATGTACATTTATGAGATAAGAGAGTTAATTAAAACAGATATACAAAATGCTATATCAGCTTCTCAATTACGTCTTATTTGGATATAAATATCCTTTCTAACTAGCTCTTAAAGAGATTTAAAAAATTATTCAGAAAGAATAAAGACTTGTACGTTTAAAGTATTCCACCAGGCTTTAAAATAAACTGGGGTGGCAGGATTCGAACCTACGAATGGCGGAGTCAAAGTCCGCAGCCTTACCACTTGGCGACACCCCAAGACTAATAAAATTAGTACAAAGTAGAAAGTTTTAATATTGGGCAAGAAGGGATTCGAACCCCTGACACCGTGGTTCGTAGCCACGTGCTCTAGTCCACTGAGCTACAAGCCCAAAATATACTTACATACTTTAATATTACTAAAGATTTATCATTTCGTAAAGTAAAAAATATTAATAAAATTTGATTTTTATCTTGCACAAACCTAAACCACTGAATTAATTTATTGATTTAAACTTTTTTATATCAAAATTTACGAAATACGATCCATAACTATGGCAAAAAAAATTTTATACCAAGATAATGCTCGACGAGCTTTAGAGCGTGGAATGGAAGTAATGGTTGAAGCTGTTTCTGTTACTTTAGGCCCAAAAGGTCGAAATGTTGTATTAGAAAAATCCTATGGTTCTCCTCAAATTGTTAATGATGGGGTAACGATTGCAAAAGAAATAAAATTACCTGATCATATTGAAAATACAGGTGTTTCCTTAATTCGACAAGCTGCGTCAAAAACAAATGATGTAGCTGGAGATGGAACCACTACTGCCACGGTGTTAGCTTATGCTATGGTAAAAGAAGGGTTAAAAAATGTGGCAGCTGGAGCAAATCCAATTTCCATTAAGCTTGGGATGGAAAAAGCAGCCCAATATTTAGTTACTCAGATAAACGAATTTGCACAACCAGTAGAAGAAATACAATCAATTCAACAAGTTGCATCTATTTCTGCTGGAAATGATGAAATAATTGGTTCATTAATTGCAGATGCACTTTCGAAAGTTGGAAAAGAAGGCGTTATTTCCTTAGAAGAAGGAAAAGGGATTATGACCGAATTAGAAATTACCGAAGGTATGAAATTAGAAAAAGGTTTTATTTCGCCTTACTTTATTACAAATACTGATAAAATGGAAGTCTCTTATGATAATCCGTACATTTTATTAACAGATAAACGAATTACTCTAGTTCAACAAGATTTATTACCTATTTTAGAGCAGATTACAAAAACAAAACGACCACTTTTAATAATTGCCCAAGATGTCGAAAAAGAAGCATTAGCAACTTTAATTTTAAATAAATTACGTGGTATTATTAATGTTGTAGCTATTCGTGCTCCTGGATTTGGAGAATTAAGAAAACAAATGCTCGAAGATATTGCTATTTTAACAGGTGGTACTCTTATTACTGAAGATGCGGGATTAAGTTTAGAGAATATTCAATTAAGCTTATTGGGTCAAGCACGACGAATTATTGTAAATAAAGAGACAACAACAATTGTAGCAGATGGACAAACACTTGAAGAAATTACAATTCGATGTGAACAACTTAGAAAACAAGTAAATATTGCTGATACAGCGTACGAAAAAGAAAAATTACAAGATCGAATAGCTAAATTATCCGGAGGAATCGCCGTTATTCGTGTTGGGGCGGTAACTGAAACCGAAATGAAAGATAAAAAATTACGATTAGAAGATGCGATTAATGCAACTCGTGCTGCAGTTGAAGAAGGTATTGTTCCTGGTGGTGGGTCAACATTAACACATTTATCAGAAAATCTTGTAACATGGGCAAAAAATAATTTAAAAGAAGATGAATTAATTGGCGCCATGATTATCTCTCGTGCGATTTTAGCTCCATTACGTCGAATTGCTGAAAACGCAGGTATAAATGGCCCTGTTATTATTGAAAAGGTTCAACAACAAGAATTTGAGATAGGTTATAATGCGGCTAAAAATACTTTTGGAAACATGTATGAGGAAGGAATTGTAGATCCAGCGAAAGTTACTCGATCAGCTTTACAAAATGCGACTTCGATTGCTAGTATGATTTTAACAACGGAATGTATTATTGTAGATGAGAGTCAAATTTCAAACGAATCTTAAGATTCGTTTGAAATTAGATCTCAGTACAAAATTATAAATCATTTAAATTCGACATTGGATCTGAATTTTGATCATTACCAGCTTTTGCTGCAATTAAATCTTTCATATTTGTTTTTAAAAGTTCTAATTTTGATCTTACAGCTTCAATATTATCAGATTGAATTTCTTGACGAATTTCAGAAATCAAATCACTAATAGTTTTTTGTTGATCTTCTCCAATACTTTCTTTAACTAAATTTAGCTCTTTTTCAGCTTCGAAACATAAAGCTTCCGCTTGGTTTTTTAGATCAATATTTTCTTTTTTCTGTTTATCTGCAGCTGCAAATTTTTCCGCTTCTTGTAACATATCTTCAACTTCTGTTTCACTTAGATTTGAAGCACCTTGAATGGTAACAGATTGTTCAACACCTGTTTCTTTTTCTCGAGCTTTTACAGATAAAATACCATCTACATCAATATCGAAGGTTACTTCAATTTGTGGAACTCCTCGATCTGCAGCTGGGATGCCATCTAATCGGAAATTTCCTAAACTTTTATTACCAGAAACTAATTCGCGTTCACCTTGTAAAATATGAATTTCTACGTTTGTTTGGTTATCGACAGCTGTCGAGAACATTTCTGATTTTTTAACAGGAATCGTTGTATTTCGAGCAATAATTTTCGTCATAACTCCACCAAGTGTTTCTACCCCTAATGATAATGGAGTTACATCTAATAATAAAACATCTTTCACTTCACCCGCTAAAATACCTGCTTGAATAGCAGCACCAATTGCAACGACTTCATCAGGATTAACTGATTGGTTTGGTTTTTTATTTGTTAAAGACTCTACTAAGTTTTGAATTGCTGGAATGCGTGTTGAACCACCTACTAAAACTACCTCATTAATATCTGATTTATCTAATCGAGCATCGCTTAAAGCTTTTTCGACTGGGATACGACAACGATCAATTAAATCTTTACAAAGATTTTCAAAAACTTCTCTTGTTAACTCTTGCTCAATATGTTTTGGACCTGTTTGATCTGCTGTAATAAATGGTAATGAAATAGTTGTTTTTTCAACAGTCGACAATTCAATTTTTGCTTTCTCTGCTGCCTCTGTTAAACGTTGTAAAGCTTGGATATCATTAGTCAAATTAATACCTTCTTTTTCTTTAAAATCGTTAATTAACCAATTTACTAAAACGTTATCAAAATCATCTCCACCTAAATTTGTATCCCCAGCTGTTGATAAAACTTCAAAAATTCCATCCCCAACTTCTAGAATTGAAACATCAAAGGTACCACCACCTAAATCAAATACTAAAATTGTTTCATTTTGTTTTTTATCTAATCCATAAGCTAAAGAAGCAGCCGTTGGTTCATTAATAATTCGTAAAACTTCGATTCCAGCAATCTTTCCAGCATCCATAGTCGCTTGTCGCTGGGAATCATTAAAATATGCTGGTACAGTAATAACGGCCTGTGTGACTTCTTGTCCTAAATAATCTGTTGCATCATTAATTAATTTTCTTAATACCTGAGCAGAAATTTCTTCTGGACTAAAATCTTTGTTTAAGGCTGGACATTTAATTTTAATATTTTCGTTTTGATCTTTACTTACAGTATATGGTAATCGTCTTGACTCTTCTGAAACTTCTTTTTCTTTTGATCCAATAAATCGTTTTACAGAAAAAAACGTATTCTCTGGGTTAATTACTGCTTGACGTTTTGCAATCTGCCCTACTAAAAGTTCTTGTTTTTTTGTATAAGCAACAATCGAAGGAGTTGTTCGTAAACCTTCTGCATTAATAATTACACTAGGTTGACCACCTTCAATTGCAGCTACTACTGAATTCGTAGTACCTAAATCAATTCCTACAACTTTTGCCATTTGATGAAATCCTTATATTATCTATTTTTACCTTAAGTATAAAAAATTCAATATAAAGATATAACCCAAGGATACGCAATAGTAATTGAAAAATAATAAAGTTGTTAAATCGTTTTATGTAGACAAAAAATAGTAAATTCTTTAAACTAGTAAGAGCAATTTACTAATGATAGTTAGTTTATTTGAAAAACAATAGAAATTAAGCAGCGTTAATTAAATAAAAAAGCAAAAAATAAATTTGGAGGAATACCATGGCTATAGGTTTATTGGGCAATAAAATTGGGATGACTCAAATTTTCGATGAGTCAGGTAATATTATACCAGTTACAATTTTAAAAGTTGGGCCTTGTGTGATTACACAAGTAAAAACGATTGAAAAAGATGGATATAATGCAATTCAAGTCGGTTATGGAAATGTCCCAAGTAAAGCATTAACACAACCAGAATTAGGCCATCTACAAAAATCGAATATTCAGCCTTTAAAATATTTAAAGGAATTTAGAATAAATGAAAATAATGAGTTTGAAATTGGTCAAATTTTAAATGTGGATGCATTTTCTGAAGGACAGTTAGTAAACGTTCGAGGAAAAAGTATTGGTAAAGGGTTTTCAGGTCTTCAAAAACGTTATAATTTTGCACGAGGACCAATGACTCATGGTTCAAAAAATCATCGAGCACCTGGTTCAATTGGTATGGGAACAACACCTGGGCGTGTTTTACCTGGCAAAAAAATGGCGGGTCAATTAGGAAATAAAGTTGCAACGATTCAAAAACTTAAAGTTATTCAAATAAATCCAGAAGAAAATATTTTAGTAATCAAAGGTTCTGTTCCAGGTAAGCCAGGAAATTTATTAAGTATTGTTCCTTCAGAATAATTTAACTGAAATTACAAAAAAACTGATAAAAGAAAGTATGACCGTTCAAAAATTTATAGCATATACTCCATTAGATATAAATGGAAACCAAGTAGATTCTAAACAAGAATTGCAATTAAATATCTTAGAAACATCCGGAAATTATTTATTACATAAAGATGTTTTAAGACATTTCAGATCTAAAAGACAAGGTACGGTTTCGACAAAAACACGCAGTGAAGTTCGTGGTGGTGGTAGAAAACCATGGCAACAAAAAGGAACGGGTAGAGCTCGAGCGGGTTCAAATCGTTCACCATTATGGAAAGGTGGTGGTGTGATTTTTGGTCCTAAACCAAGAACGTTTTCTACAAAATTAAATAAGAAAGAGCGTCGTTTAACTTTACAGACTTTGTTATACAATAAAAAAAATAGTATTTTAATTGTTGATAATTTAGAAAGCCAGTTAATCGAAGCAAAAACAAAATCATTCTTAGAAATTTGTCAAAATTGTAAAATTAACTTAGATCACAGATTATTAGTAGTGGTATCAAAAAAGACTACATCACTAAAATTAGCAACACAAAATCTTAAAACTGTAGAATTGATTTCAGCTTCCAACTTAAATACATTAAGTTTATTGAAAGCGAAGCAAATTATTTTTACGCCAGCAGCCATCAATGATATCAAGGAGATTTATTGTGAATAATTCTATTAATTCTTCTCGTAGTAGTGTACAAATTGTTAAATATCCAATCATTACAGATAAGGCCACACGACTTTTAGAAAACAATCAATATAGTTTTGTTGTGGATAGATATTCAGACAAAATCGAAATTAAGGAAGCCATTGAAAATTTATTTGATGTCAAAGTAATCAAAATTAATACTTGCCGTCTTCCACGAAAAAAAAAACGTGTTGGTCGATATATTGGCTGGAAACCACAATATAAAAAAGCAATCGTAACTTTATCAGAAGGCGATGTGATCAATTTATTTACCGATAATTAATCAATCAAAAAATAATTTAATTTATGAGTATTCGTCTTTATAAATCTTATACGCCGGGTACACGAAACCGTGCATTATCAACTTTTAGTGAAATAACAAAAGCTAAACCAGAAAAAAGCTTACTATATAAAAATCATCGTAGTAAAGGTCGAAATAATAGAGGTATTATTACCGTACGTCACAGAGGTGGTGGTCATAAGCGCCTGTATCGATTAATTGATTTTAAACGAAATAAATATGGTATAGAAGGTATCGTTGCGGCAATTGAGTATGATCCAAATCGAAATGCTCGTATTGCCTTAATCCATTATAAAGATGGTGAAAAACGATATATTTTGCAACCTAAAAATTTAAACGTTGGTGATAGCATTATTTCAGGATCTGGTTCTTCCTTAACTATTGGTAATAGCTTACCACTAGAAGAACTTCCGTTAGGTACATCCGTTCATAACATTGAATTAATTCCAAACCGTGGTGGACAGATTGTTCGTGCGGGGGGAACTTCTGCAAAAATATTAGCAAAAGAAGGAGATTATGTAACTTTAAGATTACCTTCCAAAGAAATTCGTTTAATTAGAAAAGAATGTCTTGCAACAATTGGTGAAGTTAGCAATAATGATGCATTTTTAGTTCAAAGTGGTAAAGCAGGTCGAACGCGTTGGTTAGGAAAACGTCCAGCTGTCCGTGGTTCTGTTATGAACCCATGTGATCACCCTCATGGGGGTGGTGAAGGTCGTGCACCAATTGGGAGAACCCGTCCTTTAACACCATGGGGTAAGCCAGCTTTAGGAATGAAGACAAGAAAGAACAAAAAATTAAGTGATGCTTATATTCTTCGTCGACGTTCGTAAGTTTTAAATTATTACTATAGCAATTATAAAAAATATTTTTAAAATGCCAAGATCATTAAAAAAAAGTCCATTTGTTGCCTACCATTTATTAAAAAAAATTAATCAACTAAGTAAAGCAGGTAAAAAAGATACAACAATTACAACTTGGTCCCGTTCTTCGACAATTTTGCCTAGTATGGTTGGTTTTACAATTGCCGTTTATAATGGAAAACAACATGTTCCAGTTTTTATATCCGATCAATTCGTTGGCCATAAATTAGGTGAGTTTGTTTCAACTAAAAATTTCAAAACTCATATTAAGGCAGATAGAAAAGCTAAACGATAGTTAAATTAATAATGAATCAAATTCTATTTGACAATAGATGTAAATGTAATGAAGAAATTTCAGTTGTAAAAAAACGTAAATTGACGACTCGAAGTGAAGGTAAACCACTTCAATACCCAAAATCAACTGAAATAAAATGTAAAACATTTCAAATCAAATATGATGGGAAATTATCTTTACTAGCTAAATTTATTCTCAATAGTTTTCAGAATAAATATATTTATTATGGGATTGATGATATTTTATACCAATTTAGATTTGATTCAAATGAATACGAAAGATTGTTAGCTATTTTGTATTCACCTATTATTTCATTGCAAAATAATTATTCTATTAATTTTTTTGATATATGGGTGAATGAAATTTATATAGAAGAAGATTCGAAACCTAATAAATTTTTAAGTAAAGAATCTCAACCTTTAAGTCAATTTACTTATATAACGGTTAAGTTTTTCTATAAAACGAAAGTACCAACAAAGAAACAAGAATCATTGTGGTAAAATGGAATCTGTGGAACCCATAGTAGTGAAAATCTTAACTAAGCATTGAAAATCAATTGTTCAATCAATAATGTTTAATATTGTGGATTAAAAACTCGATATTATATGAAATATTAGACTTTCAAAATAATTACTTATGTCAGATACTCAATCAGTAAAAGCAATAGCGAAGTATATACGTATGTCTCCACATAAAATACGACGTGTTTTAGATCAAATTCGAGGTCGTTCTTACCAAGAAGCGTTAATGATTTTAGAATTTTTACCTTATAATGCTAGTGGTCCCATTTGGCAAATTGTTCATTCAGCTGCCGCAAATGCAAAACATAATTATGGATTAGATAAAAAAAAGTTGATCATTGATGAAGCTTTTGCGAATGAAGGCCCAAAATTAAAACGTATCCGCCCAAGAGCCCAAGGAAGAGCTTATAAAATTTTAAAACCAACTTGTCATATTACAGTGGTAATGAAAGAAGTGAATTAAATAAACAAATAACAAAATTGATTAAAAAGAAAAAGGATTAATTCTATGGGTCAAAAAACGCATCCTTTAGGATTTCGATTAGGAATTACACAAGATCATAAATCAACATGGTATGCAAATTTTAATCAGTATGCCAATGTGTTAAAAGAAGATAATACAATTCGAACATATATTGAAACTATCTCTAAAGTAAATAGTATTTCCAAAGTGAAAATTAATCGTAATGGATTAAATGATCAAATCCAATTAAATATTGAAACAGGAAAACCTGGTATTTTAGTAGGAGACTTAGGTTCTGGATTAGAAAATTTACTAAATAAGATTAAAAAAATTTTACCTTCGAACCGTCAACTTACGATTAATGTTTTAGAAGTTGAAAAAGTTGACTTAGATGCGACTTTGCTTGCCGATTTGGTAGCAGAACAGTTAGAAAAACGTGTTGCTTTTAAGCGGGCTATGCGTGAAGCGTTACAACGTGCTCAGAAACAAAATGTTAAAGGTATCAAAATTCAAGTTTCAGGTCGTCTAAATGGTGCTGAAATTGCCAGAAGTGAATGGGTTCGGGAAGGACGTGTACCACTTCAAACATTACGAGCAGATATTGACTATGCAACAAAAGAAGCTAACACTATTTACGGTGTTTTAGGTATTAAAATCTGGTTGTTTAGAGGTGAAATTCTATCAAAATAAAGATTAAATAAAATTGAAAAATTTATAGTTTTACTAAATTGATTTATTATGCTAAGTCCAAAAAGAACAAAATATCGAAAATATCATCGTGGTCGTATGCGAGGTACCAAAACTCGTGGAAATGAAATTTGTTTCGGCAACTTTGGCTTGCAAGCTCAAGAACCAAGTTGGATTACCTCACGCCAGATTGAAGCCGCTCGTCGAACAATTACACGGTATACGAAGCGTGGTGCAAAATTATGGATTCGAATTTTTCCAGACAAAACGGTAACAGCTCGAGCTGCCGAATCAAGAATGGGATCTGGTAAAGGGGCTGTAGATTATTGGGTAGCTGTGGTGAAACCTGGAACAATTTTATTTGAAATTGGAAGAGTTCCAGAAGAAGTAGCTCGTGCTGCATTAAAACTAGCATCTTACAAATTACCGATCAAAACAAAATTTATTGTTAAAGACACTATTAATTAAAGAACATGAGTTTATCTAAGTTTGCTGATATTATCTCTCTTTCAAATGACGAAATCTCTGAAGCAATTATTGAAACTGAAAATCAATTATTCAATCTTCGTTTTAAACAAGCTACTCGCCAAACATTTAAGTCACATGAAATTAAAAATGCAAAACGACGTTTAGCTCAATTAAAAACACTTTTAACCTTAAGATTACAAAATCTTGAACAATCGTAATATTAAAAGATAAAAGTTAACTACTATTTAATCGAAAATTAAGGAGCTTTGAATGCCAGTAAAACAAGAAATTGGTATTGTAATTAGTGACAAAATGAATAAAACTGTAGTGGTAGAGATTGAAAATAGATATCCCCATCCAATTTATTCAAAAACATTAATTAAAACAAAAAAATATTTAGCACATGATGAGTTAGAAGAAGCTAATATTGGTGATCAAGTATTAGTTCAAGAATGTCGGCCATTAAGTAAAAGAAAACGTTGGAAATTAATTAAAATTCTTTCAAAATCATCTTTAGTAAGTTAATTGAGATTATTATGATTTATCCTCAAACAATGTTAACCGTAGCTGATAATACGGGTGCAAAAAAAGTTATGTGTATCAGGGTATTAGGTGGAAATAAAAAGTATGCCAAAATTGGTGATACAATTATTGCCGTTGTAAAAGAAGCCATTCCAAATATGCCAGTCAAACGTTCGGATGTAATAAGAGCAATTGTGGTGCGTACTACAAAAAGTATTCGCCGCAAAGATGGTATGTATATTCGATTTGACGATAATGCCGCGGTAATTGTAAATATGGATAACAATCCTAGAGGAACACGTGTTTTCGGCCCTGTTGCTCGAGAAATTCGTGATAAAAACTATTCTAAGATTGTATCATTAGCTCCGGAGGTTTTATAAATGCCAAAAAGTCAAAAATTACATGTAAAAGTTGGTGATGTTGTCACTGTAATTTCAGGCTTTCATAAAAATGAGACTGGTGAAATTACAAAAATTGATCGAAAAACTGGAAAAGTAGTAGTCAAAGGAATCAATTTTAAATTTAAACATATTAAACCAAAAACAGAAAATGAAATTGGGGAGATTAAACAATTTGAAGCTCCAATTCATCATTCAAATGTAAAACTAAATTTAACAGAAAGATCTTAATATGCTAAATCAACATTCATTAGAAGAAATTGCTGAAATTCATAATCTTCTTGGTGATATTAAGAAAGAATATGAAAATGGTATTAAACCTATTTTAATTAAAAATAGCCCAAAACTTTTTAAAAATCCGCATACCGTTCCGAAACTTAAAAAAATTCAGATTAATCGTGGTCTTGGAGCCGCGGCACAAAATACTAATATTTTGAAAAAAAATATTGAAGAATTTGAAAAGATTACAGGCCAAAAACCAGTAGTGACAAAAGCGAAAAAGGCAATTGCTGGTTTTAAAATTCGGGAAGAAATGGAATTAGGGTTAACGGTAACTTTACGTGGTGAAAAAATGTATACATTTTTAACAAAATTATTATTCTTTACTTTTGCACAGATTCGAGATTTTCGGGGATTATCTTTACGTAGTTTCGATAAATCGGGTAATTACACATTAGGTTTAAAAGAACAACTAATTTTTCCTGAAATTGAATACGATGATGTCGATCAAATTCAAGGTTTTACAATTACAATCGTTATGGAGCACGGTTCACCCAAATACCGTTCCGAATCAATTGACAAAATCTTGAATGGGATGATTTTATTTAAATTTTTAAGATTCCCATTAAATGATTGTGGGTATTACGATAAATATGAATCATTTGCCGACATAAATAGAGCCTGGGATAAAAAACGATTGTTAAAACGCAAACGTTGGTCACAAGCTCAAGATTAATATTTAAAAATTAGATTGCATAAGGAGATAGTTGTGGTAAATGACACCATTTCAGATATGTTAACACGCATCAGAAATGCGAATATGGTAAAACATCAAATTGTTCAAATTCCTTCTACTAAAATGTCTTTAGCTATTACAGAAATATTAAAAGCCGAAGGATATATTGAAGATTTTGAGCAATATTCTGAAAATAATAAAAATTACTTACTAATATCGTTAAAGTATACTGGAAAATCACGCCAACCTGTGATTTGTAAACTTGAACGTATAAGTAAGCCTGGATTACGCGTTTATTCAAGTTCAAAAGAATTGCCAAAAGTTCTAAATAATTTAGGAATTGCGATTGTTTCTACTTCAAAAGGAGTAATGACCAATCTAAAAGCTAAAGAACTTGGGATTGGTGGCGAAGTTTTATGTTATATTTGGTAGCTACAAGGAGTTTCTAAAATGTCACGTATTGGAAAATTGCCCATTACTATACCAGATAGTGTAGATATTAATTACACTGATTCAAAAATTACAGTGAAAGGAAAATTTGGAACATTAGAAAACCACATTCCAAAATCAATTTTGGTTACAGAAGATAATGGCCAGCTAAGTGTAAAAATAAAAGAGCAGAAAAAAGATAGCCGAGCATTGCATGGTTTATATCGAACATTAATTAATAATATGATATTAGGAGTTTCGCAACAATTTGATTTAACTCTTATTTTAAAAGGTGTTGGTTATCGTGCCGTTGTACAAGGAAACGAAATCATCTTAAATTTAGGATATAGTCATCCAGTTAAAATCAATATCCCTAGGGAAATTAACGTAGAGGTGATTCAGAATACAACAATTAATTTAAAATCATGTGATAAAGAAGCCTTAGGTTTATTTGCTGCTAATATCAGAGCTTGGCGTTTACCAGAGCCATATAAAGGGAAAGGTATTCTTTATAAAGATGAACAAATTATTCGAAAAGCAGGGAAATCTGGTAAGTAAAAACTGCTTAATTATTAGTGTCTGTCTGAGTTATTTTTCACTTAAATCATAGTAAGTGAAAAACTAAGACTTATAAAGTATTGAAATTTTTAAAAAATTAAAAATTATACCTATGAAATTTTCACAAAAAACTTTGTTAAAGTTAAAAAAGAAAAATAAAAAATTAAAACCTGACCAATATAAGAAATTAAAACGTGACACTTTACGTGGTCGAATTAAAGGAACCGATGAACGACCAAGATTATCAGTTTTTCGTTCTAATGAAAATATTTATGCCCAAATCATTGATGATACAAATGCAAAAACATTAATTTCATGTTCCACATTAGATCGTTCGATTCAACTAGCTATGTCAAATGGACGAACTTGTGAAGCTGCTAAATTAATGGGAGAGAAGTTAGCTGAATTAAGTTTAAAAAAAAATATTACGAAAATTGTTTTTGATCGTGGTCCTTACCTATATCATGGTCGAATTAAAGCATTAGCCGACGGGGCTCGAGCTGGTGGTCTACAGTTTTAAATAAAACTTTGTAAATATAATATACAAGTTAAATAATCTTTATGAGTACTAATTTAAAAAGAGTAAATAAAAAAAATTCGCGCCGTTCAGGAGCTGCTCAAGAACCCAAATTTGTCGAACGATTAATAAAAATTAGTCGTGTCTCAAAAGTTACAAAAGGTGGGAAAAAATTAAGTTTTCGGGCAATTGTGGTAGTTGGAGACGAAAATGGAAAAGTTGGTGTTGGCGTAGCAAAAGCTGATGATGTTGTAAATGCCTTTAAAAAAGCAAAAACAGATGGGCGAAAAAATCTTGTTCAATTTCCACTAACAAAATCTTTAAGTATTCCACATAATGTAACAGGTAATTTTGGAGCTTGTTCGATTATTATGAGACCATCAATTGAAGGTTCAGGGGTTATTGCCGGAGGTGCCGTTCGTATTGTATTAGAAGTAGCAGGCGTAAAGAATGTTATTGCCAAACAGTTAGGTTCCAATAATTTATTAAATAATGCTCGAGCTTCTGTGTGCGCACTCCAAAACTTAACAACAAAATCACAAGTATTAAAAAAGAGAAACTTAGAATAAATAAATTTATCTATTAGACTAAGCTGTGAAAATTAATAAAGAAATTCGAACGATTTTACTTAATAGATTTTTCGTAACGTTTGGAATAATCTTATTTATTAGATTAGGAACCTTCCTACCGGTTCCAGGTATAAATCATAGTGATTTAGCCTTTTATATTCAAACTCATTCCGTTGCAAAAAATCTTATTAGTACATTTTCAGGTGATAATACTTTTGTAATTGGTTTATTTACTTTGAATATTTTTCCTTATATTAATGCATCAATCTTGGTTCAATTAATATTAGGATTATCACCAAAGTTAGCTAAGTTACAAAAAGAAGGTGATTTAGCTGGTCGAAGATCGATCAATCGGTTAACCAGATTTATTACCCTAATCTGGGCTATTATTCAAAGTGTTGGATTAGCGATTTACTTAAGACAAATTCTTTTTGATTGGAATTATACTTTAGCATTTGAGATCATTGTTTGGTTAACTACAGGAGCCATGATTGTTTTATGGCTAAGTGAAATAATAACCGATTATGGACTAGGAAATGGGGCTTCTTTACTTATTTATATAAATATTATTTCGAATCTCCCTAATTTAATGAAAACACTGATTAGTGAAAATTTAACAATATTTGCAGAATTAGGTTTTCTTTTATTGATTTTTGGTTCTTTATATGGAATTGTTTTTTTACAAGAAGGAGTCCGAAGTATTCCATTAATTTCTTCCAAACAACTAACTCAAGGATCAGGGCAAGATTATGTCATAAGTAATAATTACCTTCCACTTCGGTTTAACCAAGCAGGAGTTATGCCCATTATTTTAACAACGGCAGTTTTAGTAGTACCAAACTATATTAATGGTCTTGGTTTATTACCTAAAATTGACCTTCCAATAAATCTTACATCTTTATCATTTATTTATTGGATTGGATATTTTGCATTCATTCTATTGTTTAGTTCATTTTATTCAACCATTGTTTTAAATCCAAAGGATATTTCTGATCAATTACAAAAAATGGCAGTGACAATTCCTGGAATTCGACCTGGTATTCAAACAACGTTTTATTTGAAGCAAGTAATGAAACGAGTTACTTTACTTGGTGCCACAATGTTAGCGATAATCGTCACCATCCCGAACTTTATTGAATCAACGTTAAATATTACAAGTTTAAATGGTTTAAGTACTACATCGTTGCTTATCTTAGCAGGTGTAGTTTTAGATTTAGTTCGTGAAGTAAAAAATATTTACTACTCAAATATTTACAATAATATGTATCAATAGTAAAAAAATTAGTCTTCTAAAAAAATTATGAAAGTTCGTCCATCAGTAAAAAAAATGTGTGATAAATGTCGATTAATTAAAAGACATGGAAAAATTATGGTAATTTGTGTCAATCCTAAGCACAAACAACGTCAAGGTTAATAACTGAAAGGAGTATAAAGATGGTTAGATTAGTAGGTGTTGATTTACCTAGAAACAAAAAGATTACTTATTCACTTACTTATATTCATGGAATTGGTCTAACTTCGGCCAAGAAAATTGTAGAGCTTGCCAACATTAATCCAGATACAAGAACAAGTGATTTAACAACAGAAGAAACAACTATACTACGTCAAACATTAGAAGAAAGTGAATTAAAACTAGAAGGTGACTTACGTAGATTTAATGGATTAAATATTAAACGATTAAATGAAATTAATTGCCATCGCGGTAAATGTCATCGTAATAATTTACCAGTTCGTGGTCAACGAACTCGTACTAATGCACGTTCAAGAAAGGGTTCGAAAAAGACTGTAGCGAATAAAAAGAAATAACTATCTATTAATCTTATAGACTTATTTAAAATTTTACATGGCAAAAACAACAAAAAAATTAACAAAAGATAAAAATAGTTTTACGAGTGGGATTGTTCATATTCAATCAACTTTTAATAATACAATTGTAACAATTACAAATCTAGCTGGTGATACAGTTTCATGGGCATCAGCTGGAAGTTCAGGTTTTAAAGGTGCTAGAAAAAGTACACCTTTTGCAGCACAAACGGCAGCTGAAAAAGCTGCATTAGATGCTTTAGGAACTGGGATGAAAAATGTTGAAATTTTAGTAAAAGGACAAGGATCTGGACGCGAAACAGCAATTCGAGCAATCGAAGGAGCCGGGTTTGATATTTTATCAATTCAAGATATTACGTCAGTTCCACATAATGGCTGTCGTCCTCCAAAAAAACGTCGTGTTTAGATTTTCTATTTCTAAATTGAGAAACTATGAATAATATTTTTATAAAATGTCTGAATTCTGAAAAAATTCAATCAGGTGCTTGTCATGGACAATTTGTTATTAATGCATTAAAGCCAGGACAGGGAATAACCATTGGAAATCAGTTACGACGAGTTTTGTTAGGTGATTTAGGGGGAATGGCAATTTCTGCAGTCCGAATTGCAGGTGTAACTCATGAATTCTCAACTATTCCGGGAGTACGAGAAGATATTCTTGAAATTTTACTAAATTTAAAAGGGATTGTTTTAAAAAGTAAAACGAAAGAAACTCAATTTGGTCGGTTAAAAATTCAAGGACCAAATGTTGTAACAGCTGATTTAATTGAATTAACCGATGATCTCAAAATTATTAATCCAAATCATTATATTGCAACACTTTCAACTTCTAGTATTCTTGAAATTGAATTTAAATTTGAATATGGGACTGGTTATAAATTAGCTTCTCAAACTTTTCTAGAAGAAGATGAAAATTATTTGCAGCTTGATACAATTTTTATGCCAGTTCAAAAAGTAGATTTTAAAATTGAGAATATCTATGATTCTTCAAATGACATTACTGAACGGTTATTTTTAGATATTTGGACTAATGGAAGTATTTCACCTACGGAAGCTTTAGAATCTGCTTCACAGATTATTATTGACTTATTTGCAGCTTTGATTCACAATACAGATAAAACTGAAAATAAACACGAAGACATACAAACTGATTCAATTAGTATTGAACCTTATAATAATATTGCTATTGAAGAGTTACAATTGTCTGTTCGAGCATACAACTGCTTAAAGAAAGCCAAAATTAATACTGTGGGAGATTTATTACAATATTCTCCAGAGAAATTACAAGAACTTAAGAATTTTGGTCGAAAATCTGCCGATGAAGTTTTTTCAACATTGAAAAACAAATTGGGTATTAGTCTTACCTAGTTAGATAAACTAGTTAAGAAATTTCTAATTAATAATCTTCTATTTGCAAAAAAATTATGAATTCATTAAATAAAACATTTTTACCAACAAACGATCCAAGAAATCGAAATTGGTTTATTATCGATTGCGAAGATCAAAAGTTAGGTCGACTTGCAACTATTTTAGTTGCATTATTACGTGGAAAAATTAAACCACAATATCATCCATCTATGGATACGGGTGATTACATAATTCTTTTAAACGCCAACTCAATTATTGTGAATGAAGATAGTAAACATTTTGTGGTGAATAATCCAGGCCGACCAGGTCATGCATTAACAATTAAAAGTGTCAAAGATTGTCTTCCAAAAGTTACGATTCAACGTGCTGTAAAAGGTATGTTATCAGAAACAGAAACGAAACGATTAATGCGAAGATTACGGATTTATAATAGTAAGGAACATCCACATCAAGCACAAAAACCAATAAAAATTGATGTTTCAAATTTTTATTCTAATTTAGCATTTAGTAATGAAAATAGTTCGTTAGATTAAAAAATTTAATCTATCTAAAAAAAAATATAAATGAATAATAAAACTTAATTATAAATTTTTAAAATTTATGAATTCGAAACAAGAATTTATCTTTCAAAAAGATCAGATTGGTATCGGTAAAAGAAAACAATCAACCGCACGAGTTTTTCTAATTCCAGGAACAGGAAATATTATAATTAATAAAACTCCAGGAGAGAAATATTTACAATATAATGATACTTATTTACGCACTGTATGGGGACCATTACAAAAGCTAAGTATAGAAAATCAATTCGATATTGTAGCTTTAGTGAATGGGGGTGGTCTTACTGGTCAAGCACAAGCAATTCAATTAGGTGTGGCGCGATTACTGTGCCATATGGATAACGGTAATCGACCTATTTTAAAACCATTTGGATTTTTAACTCGAGATGCTCGAATTAAAGAACGTAAAAAATATGGTTTAAGAAAGGCACGAAAAGCTCCACAATATTCAAAACGTTAATTATTCTCTATTTCTATATTATTTGAAATCTAAAAGAAAATATGCCAAAACCTGATATACATCCGAACTGGTTTGAAAATGCACCAGTTTTTTATGATGGGAAACCAATTTGTCTTATTGGTTCCACAAAAAAAGAATTACAAGTTGATATTTGGTTAGCAAACCATCCATTTTATACGAATTCACAAGTTATGATTGATAGTGAAGGTCGAGTTGAAAAATTTATGAAAAAATATCGCTTAAATACAAACGAAGAATAATCAAATTAAAACAGTATAAAATTTTATGCCAACTATTCAACAATTAGTTCGCTCTCCACGTGTACAAATTAAGAAAAAGACAAAATCTCCAGCACTTGTAAATTGTCCTCAACGCCGTGGAGTTTGTACACGAGTTTACACAACAACACCCAAAAAACCCAATTCAGCAATTCGAAAAGTTGCCCGTGTAAGATTAACTTCAGGGTTTGAGGTTACTGCTTATATTCCAGGAATTGGACATAATTTACAAGAACACTCTGTTGTTTTAATTCGAGGTGGGCGAGTAAAAGATTTACCAGGGGTTCGTTATCATATTGTTCGAGGAGCTTTAGATACTGGGGGTGTGAAAGATCGAACTCAAGGTCGTTCGAAATATGGTGTTAAAAAACCGAAGGCTGAGAAATAAAAAATAAATCTAAATAATTTTATCAATTAAATTATGTCTCGTCGAAATATATCAAAAAAACGTTTTCCGCAAGCTGACCCGCTATATAGTAGTTATTTAGTTAGTTTATTAATTACAAGAATTTTAAAATCTGGTAAAAAAACAATTGCAAGAAATATTGTATATCAAGCATTTGATATTATTAAAAAAAAAACAAATGAAGATCCATTAGCAATTTTTGAAAAAGCAATTCGAAATGCCAGTCCTATTGTTGAGGTGAAAGCTCGAAGAGTAGGAGGTTCAACATATCAAGTACCCGTTGAGGTGAGTGGTTTCCGAGCAACGAACTTAGCCTTACGTTGGATTATTCGCTATTCTGACCAACGTGTTGGACGAAGTATGTCAATAAAATTAGCTAACGAAATCATTGACACAGCTAATGATATCGGTAATACTATTAAAAAGAAAGAAGAAACTCATAGAATGGCTGAAGCAAATAAAGCTTTTGCTCATTTTAGATATTAGTTTATTTCAAAATTCATTCTCGCTAAAAGCTACAAAAATAAACATTCAAATTTTTAAAAATAAAAAGGAATTTTCTAATGGCACGTGAAAAGTTTGAACGTACAAAACCACACGTTAATATTGGTACAATTGGTCATGTTGACCACGGGAAAACAACATTAACTGCCGCAATTACTGCAACATTAGCAGTTGAAGGTGGTGCGACAGCCAAGGCTTATGCTGATATTGATGGTGCTCCAGAAGAACGTGCACGTGGTATTACAATTAATACAGCGCACGTTGAATATGAAACGACAAATCGTCATTATGCCCACGTAGATTGTCCAGGTCACGCGGATTATGTGAAAAACATGATTACAGGTGCCGCTCAAATGGATGGTGCAATTTTAGTAGTATCTGCTGCTGATGGTCCGATGCCACAAACCCGTGAGCACATTTTATTATCAAAACAAGTAGGTGTTCCAAACATTGTAGTATTTTTAAATAAAGAAGACCAAGTAGATGATGCGGAATTATTAGAATTAGTTGAATTAGAAGTTCGTGAATTATTATCCGCTTATGACTTCCCAGGTGATGATATCCCAATTTGTCCTGGTTCTGCTTTACAAGCTCTTGAAGCGATTACAGCTAATCCAAGTGTTAAACGTGGTGAAAATGAATGGGTGGATAAAATTTATGCATTAATGGATGCTGTTGACGAATATATTCCAACACCAGAACGTGATACAGAAAAAACGTTCTTGATGGCAATTGAAGATGTTTTCTCAATTACAGGTCGTGGTACAGTTGCAACAGGCCGTATTGAACGTGGTATGGTAAAAGTAGGTGACAACGTTGAAATTGTAGGTATTTCAGAGACACAAACCACTACTATTACAGGTATTGAAATGTTTCAAAAAACCTTAGAAGAAGGTTATGCTGGTGATAATGTTGGTATTTTATTACGTGGGGTAACACGTGAAAATATTGAACGTGGTATGGTATTAGCTAAACCTGGTACAATTACTCCACACACAAGTTTCGAATCAGAAGTTTATGTTTTAACAAAAGACGAAGGTGGACGTCATACACCATTCTTTACAGGATATCGCCCTCAGTTTTATGTACGAACAACTGACGTAACTGGTGCGATCACTCAATTTACAGCTGATGATGGTTCAACAGTTGAAATGGTAATGCCAGGTGACCGTATTAAAATGACAGCAGAATTAATTTATCCTGTAGCAATTGAAGAAGGTATGCGATTCGCGATTCGTGAAGGTGGCCGAACAATTGGGGCAGGTGTAGTTTCTAAAATTGTTAAGTAAATAAAAATTTTTATGGAAATAAAAACGAATGCAAAAATTCGTGTAAGATTAGAGTCTTTTAATCATGAATTATTAAATTCATCTTGTAAAAAGATCGTAGAAATTTTACAAAATACTCCTTTAGATTCTATTGGGGTAGTTGCGTTACCTACAAAAAGACGCATTTATTGTGTTTTACGATCACCACACGTAGATAAAGATTCCCGTGAACATTTTGAAATTAGAATTCATAAAAGAATTCTAGAAATTTATTATGATGCTGAGGTACCAATCTTTGATTTATTGTCAGAAGCTGATTTACCTCCGGGAGTTTTTTATCGTATTTGTTTATCTTAAGTAAATTTCTTTACTTAAGATAAACAAATACGATAAAAAAAGTAAAAAAGATATTAATAATTAATAAAATTAAAATTATAATTAAGTTATATCTGAAAAGCCATTTTATTCTTCTATTGAAAAGGTTCCAAGTATTGGAGAAACCTGCAGATCTAATATACCAATAAGGAGGAGAAGTTTGTAAAATTAATATAGTGGGATATTCGCTCGATAATTTTAAAACTTTTGATCCTACAGGCTATATAGTTCTATGTCGGCTTGGGGAAAGGTGTGGCAGATTATATTATTTTTCAGCAATATCAAAAATTGTTTTAAATGTCGGTGAACAAAGTCAACTTGGAAACAGTCACTGACTTCTTTAAAACTAATAACGTGTTTGTTAATCCCATAGGAATTCAAGGAAAAGTTTACAACATTATGCGGAGTACTCAAAATTATATCCCAATGATGTAGACGAGCCAAGCTGTTACAATAACCTTATTAGTCGCTAAATCTAAAGCACCGAAAGTGATATTTTTCTTAAAAAGAACATCCTGTAACTTCAAAAATTCCAAAGTGTTTCGAATGCACCGATCGATTTTATTTACCATTAACAAATAATTCGGTTTTAATTCTTCTTTCATAAATTTTTGATAGACGTGTAAATTTTTAATTTGATTGGCAGATGATCCAATTTTGATTCGAATCTTTTTGACTTCGATTGTGTTTTGAGTCAGTGGCTTTTTTACCTGCCATGAACATAAAAATCTTTTTATTAATCTGTATTTGACGGTCTATTTGTAATAAAATTGTAGTCTTATAAATAGGCGATTAAAATGTCGTTTGAGAGAGCTCTAGAAAGCCCATGAAGAGAGTATCTTGATTATAAGCAGGTATCATTTTTAAACTAATTTGACTAAATTTATAATATTAGAATAAACAAAAAAATTATTAATGGTAAACAGAGATTCTTCGGCCTACAAAGCTGGTCGTATAGTTGGTAGAATTCTTTTAATTGGTATAGGTTCTACTCTAGACAAAAAGAGTTCATAACGAAACTTAATATTTGAAAAAAAGCTAAAACCTTCTTGTATCAAGGGTTTTGGCTTTATTTTTAATGGTAAAATACTAAAATTTTTTGAAGGATTTCATATAATTGGATATATTTTATCCACAAGGTTATATCCAAAGTAGTTAAAGTTTGGATCAAACGGTTCTTTTTTTCCCACTTTTCAATATGATTTTTCTATCATTCTGAATAATTTTATTTTCAATCAATTCGCTCCATAATTGGATAAGATTTTTTTTTAATTTAAATCAGTTGATTATTTGAAAGATTGATTGGATTGGAAAATTCTCCAAGATCCAATTTTTTCTTTCGTTCATTGACAGCTAACGATTTCATAAATCGAACTTTTAATCGTAAATCCTTTTTCGAAACGGAATAATGCTTAGATAAATGATAGGCAAGCATTTCGGTATCTAGCAAACCTTCAAGGTTGAAAGAAATCCAATCTACTATTAAGTCTTCCGAATCAAAAGAAAATTTAGCCATAAACTAACCAAATGTTTTAGCAATCAAAATCCCACACGCTATGCACATTCCAGGACTAGCCACAGCACCAGCGACAGGAACACATGCAAGGCAGACAATACCAGTGGCCATGGTCATTGCAGGTTTACTTTTAGCAATTTTCAGTGCTCCACTTACGGCTTCTCTTGCCGCTCGCTTACCACCTTCAGAACCGATAACCTGACTAGCTGCCTCAGCGGAATCAACAGCCGACGCCGGAGAAGTCATTAAACTAACTGTAAGGAGAGCCAGGCTAATTTTACCAAGATGTTTTAAAATTCGCTTTCTGCGAATATGTTTTTCGCTCATGAGAACTCCTTATGTTTTTAATTTTTAAAAATGTACAATTTAAGATATTTTGAACTAAAAGCAACGGGTATTTCAACTATGTCTTTTAAGACGCACTTAGTGAGAATATAAATGTAAAATAAACTCCATAAAAAAATTTGTCCATGATAAAAAATATTTATTTTAGGAGAGCTTCAAAGATGGTCATATTTTAGTTTGCCGATAGGTCTTTGGCAAATAAGTTCCTGAATAGCAGCTCTTTAGAGCCCCTTATTTGCCTTATTTTGTTTTGACCTCTATAAAGTAAAACTATCCTAACTTTTTATATCTATGGCTATTTTAATTGAAGGGTACTCTTTTGTCTTTCTTGATCAGATAACTTTTCAACGTAGGAAGAAGTACTATCCATTCTTCGATGCCCGATTGATTGTTTCACAAATTCAATATATTTGGTGTCTTTCCATAATTAAGAAATATAACCAACTCGAAAGCTATGACTAGTGATATTGGGTTGATCCGGAAGACTTTTGGAGACAGAACGCATTACTCTATTTACATCTCTTGTGATTGTTTCACGACTTAGCATTTGAGCATGATTTGATTCAGAGGTAAATATATATGAATCCATATTTTTCATTAGGAAAAGAAAGTCAAAATCTTTTTTTCTCTCTTCCACTAATTTTTTTCCTTCACGAGTTAAAAAAGCTTTATGATTCGCGGGTCCTCGCTTCGAACGATCGATCCCAATCCAATGCGATTCGAGTAATATTTGAAGTTGACTGACTTTCAAAGGTAAGAGTTCGTTGATTCGAATTCCCGTTACCGTTAGAAGACAAAAAGCAATTCTTAACCTGACCGAAGTATAACTCGGACTTTCAGCTGCTTGGATCAATAAACGATAAATTTCAGGTGTGATTGGTTGACGTTTCGGTAACCGTTTCCGATTCGTACGAGCTTCTTTTCGAGCAGCTTTTTCTTTTCGTTCTTTTAAATTGCTCTTTGTTAATTTTTAGATTATTTCGACAAGATAAGGGTTTATTGGTCGGACGTGAGCCATATTGTCGCTGGGGAGTAAAACCCTGCGCAAATAGACTCCCACCTTCAATTTTTGTCGGGTTCCTTGCTGCGTCTGCTTTTGCCCGTGGTCCAGGACCGGATTTTCCTAGATCACCTCCGCTATTTATTGAATTAGCTCTAGAAGTCTCAACTACTCGAACAATTTCCGTTTTAGGCTGATTTGAAAATGTAGAATAATATTGAACCGGTTCTCTAAATCGAAGATTGTGCCACCAAATAGTAGGAATTAGTATTGAATACGAAACAGCTTGTTTTCGATTGTTACCAGCCATTTTTGTAATTAATTGATCCCTATCTTGGAATAGATCATGTGAAATTTTTATCCTCTATTTTGGTTATTTTGATACTGTAAAAAAATTTTCACAAGATGAACTGTTTTTGATACGTAATTCAATTTGTCTAAAATATTAATAAGTGGGAACGGAGGGACTTGAACCCTCACGCCTATCACTAGGCAACGGATTTTAAGTCCGTCGTGTCTACCAATTTCACCACATTCCCAAGATGTTCAACTTAAAAAGTATAAAGTTATTTCAAATTTGTATAGTTTATAATATAACGTTAATAGTAATTAAAAACAAGATTATAGTAAAAATAAATTAGGCGGCACCCAGATTCGAACTGGGGATAGAGGATTTGCAATCCACGGCCTTACCACTTGGCTATACCGCCGTTAACTCTCTAGCAAAAGTATAGCATAATATACTATGAATTTCGTAGTTCATCTATCATTTTTTGTTAAAATACTTTGGTGTAGTAGCACGGAAATTTAAAAAAACGCGTTAATTAGTATATAATACTAGACAAAGTGAATAGAATCAGAACTTTATCTAGTTTAACTAGGAAAAATATTTATGTTTGAAAAATTTACTGAGGGCGCGATAAAAGTTATTATGCTTTCCCAGGAAGAAGCCCGTAGAATGGGTCATAATTTTGTTGGGACAGAACAGCTTTTATTAGGTGTAATTGGTCAACGTCATGGGATTGGGGCACGAGCCTTAAAAAAAATGAAAGTTACACTGAAAAAAGCTCGTAAGGAAATTGAATTATATATTGGCCGAGGAACCGGTTTTGTTGCTTCGGAAATTCCATTTACTCCCCGAGCAAAGCGTGTCTTAGAAATGGCGGTTCATGAAAGTAAAGATTTAAGTCAAAACTTTGTTGGAACAGAGCATATTCTTTTAGCTTTAATTGCAGAATCAGATGGTGTTGCAATGCGCACATTAGATAAGTTAAATATTGATATTCCAAAATTACGAAGTTTAATTTTTGCTTATATTGAAGAAACGCAAGAAGAAATTTTACGTCCATTAACGCAGGCTGAAAAATTCTTATTAGAGCGTGATAAAAAAGGAAGTCCTACCCCTACTTTAGATGAATATGCTGAGAATGTTACAAAAGAAGCTATCGATGGAAATTTAGATCCCGTAATTGGACGTGAAAAAGAAATCGATGACGTAATTGCAGTTTTAGCACGGCGAACGAAGAATAACCCAGTTTTAATTGGTGAACCGGGTGTAGGTAAAACTGCCGTTGCCGAAGGCTTAGCTCAATTAATTTTAACTGAAAAAGTACCTGATTTTTTAGATGGTAGTCTAATTATGGCCTTAGATTTAGGCTCTATTCTAGCGGGTACAAAATACCGAGGAGAGTTTGAAGAACGTTTAAAACGCATTGTGGAGGAAGCCCAAAATGATTCTGCTGTAATTATTGTAATTGACGAAATTCATACATTAGTTGGTGCAGGTGCAGCAGAAGGTGCAGTAGATGCTGCCAATATTTTAAAACCAGCTTTAGCACGCGGTAAGTTTCGTTGTATTGGAGCTACCACTAATGATGAATATCGAAAATACATTGAACGTGATCCAGCCTTAGAAAGACGATTCCAACCAGTTCATGTGGAAGAGCCAAGTGTTGGAACAACAATTGAAATTTTACGTGGTTTACGTTCAAAATTTGAACAACATCATACTTTAAGTTATCATGATAAAGCGCTAGAACAAGCTGCAATTCTTTCTGATAAATATGTGGCTGACCGTTATTTACCAGATAAAGCTATTGATGTTTTAGATGAAGCTGGTGCACGTGTACGACTAGAAAATCGCCGTTTACCTCTTGGTTTAAGAAGTTTAATGCATGAGTTGCAAGAAACAATTAAAGATAAAGAAGATTGTATTAAAGAACACGATTTTGAAGCAGCGAAACAACTGTTAGATCATGAAATGGAAGTTCGAACACATATTCGAATTATGAAGCAATCTGCTTTAACAAGTGAAGCACGTGGATTTAGTCGTCGTGATGTAGATATGGTAACCGAAAATGATGTAGCGGATGTCGTTTCAAATTGGACAGGTATTCCTGTAGCAAAAATCACTGGTTCAGAATCTGCACGATTATTGAAAATGGAAGATACGTTACATGAACGTATTATTGGTCAAAAACATGCTGTAGTAGCCGTATCAAAAGCAATTCGTCGAGCTCGAGTAGGCTTACGAAATCCAAACCGTCCAATTGCAAGTTTTATTTTTGCTGGACCAACAGGTGTAGGTAAGACTGAATTGACTAAAACCCTATCAGATTATATGTTTGGTAGTGAAGAAAGTATGATTAGGCTAGATATGTCTGAATATATGGAGAAACATACGGTTGCTAAATTAATTGGTTCACCACCAGGTTATGTAGGTTATAACGAAGGTGGGCAGTTAACCGAAGCAGTTCGTTCAAAACCATATTCAGTTGTATTATTAGATGAAGTTGAAAAGGCTCATCCAGATGTATTTAACTTACTATTACAAATTTTAGACGATGGACGTTTAACCGATTCAAAAGGACGAGTAATTGATTTTACGAATACGCTAATTATTATGACTACTAACTTAGGTGCAAAAATTATTGAGCGTGAAAGTGGAATTAAAGCGAAGTCAGAGCAAGGTGAAGGTGGTTTTAAAATAACTCCAGATGCTGTTATTGGTTGGCAACCAGCCCCAGAACCTATTAAGGATCCTGAAATTTTTGAGCGGGTAACAAGATTGGTAAATGATGAATTAAAAAACTTTTTCCGACCAGAATTTTTAAACCGTATTGATGAAATTATTGTTTTTAATCATTTAACCCGTATTGATATTTGGGAAATTTGTGAACTAATGATTAAGTCTGTTCAAAACCGATTAAAAGAAAAAGGAATTAATCTTATTGTTGAACTTTCAGTACAAGCGTTTTTAACAGATGAAGGATATGATCCAATTTATGGTGCTCGTCCATTACGCCGGGCCATTATGAAATACTTAGAAGATACTCTTGCTGAACAGTGTTTATCAAAAACTTTATATCCTAACACAAAAATTTATGTGCGAAGAAAAAAAGTAGAAGGCACATTAATGACTTATACAAATGAATTAGAAGTTGAAATCGATTTTAGTGATGTTGATCCAAGTTTATTAGATGAATCTTCAGAAACAACTATTGAATCAGTAGGGGCTTCTTTAGAATCTGATAATTCAAACGAACAGCAAAGTTCAGGTGATTCAGATGAACTTAAAGTTAGTCTAGGAACAGATAAACCAAAACCAACCGGTGTTGGTGTAGGAAGTAAATTCTTTAAAAAATAACCTTAAAATAATTTCTAAATTTAATTAGATTTTAACTTCTGTAAATTCAAAAAATTATATATAATATAATGTGTATTTAATTAAAATATTTTCAAAGGATTATTACTTATGGATACTCGTTTAGTAGTAATTGCTGCACCATTATTAGTAGCAGCATCATGGGCTTTATTTAATATTGGTCGTTTAGCGCTTCAACAAATTCAACGTTTAACTCGCTAGTTGTTTATTGCGCCAAAGATCATCAAATCATTCATACTATTAATAATAATAAAATTATAAAAAACTTATGTCTCATACGGTTAAAATTTATGACACCTGCATTGGTTGTACTCAATGTGTACGCGCATGTCCAACAGATGTATTAGAAATGGTACCTTGGGATGGATGTAAAGCAGGTCAGATTGCCTCATCACCACGAGTAGAGGATTGTGTTGGTTGTAAACGTTGTGAAACAGCTTGTCCAACTGATTTCTTAAGTGTTCGAGTGTATTTAGGAGCTGAAACAACAAGAAGTTTAGGTTTAGCTTATTAAATTTATTAGATTATAATAGAAAAGTTTATTCGCTTTTCTATTATAATCTAATAAATTCATTTGATTATTTTCTTATTTAACTACAGAAAAAAGAAAGCAAATCTAGTGAAATCTAATAGATAGAGTTATCTAAGAACTAAACTAACCCCAATGAATTTGACTCTTATGTAAGACGACTTATTTGTTCTAACGGTGAGCTAGCACTTGCATAATGTTTTTTTTCCATTCTTCCTGAAAGATAAGCTAAACGCCCAGCTTGAACTGCTAAATTCATCGCAGTAGCCATTTGTGCTGGATTTTTCGCTTGTGCAACCGCTGTATTTAATAACACAGCATCTGCTCCTAATTCTAAAGATTGAGCTGCTTCACTAGGTATTCCTATACCTGCATCGACAATTACTGGAATATTAGCATTTTCAATTATAATTTGTATATTATGTAAATTTGTTAATCCTTGACCAGATCCAATGGGAGAACCTAAAGGCATAACAGTTGCACAACCTAAGTCTTCTAGATGTAAAGCTAACATAGGATCTGCATTAATATAAGGTAAAACAGTAAACCCTTTTTTTACTAAAAATTCTGCTGCTTTTAAGGTACCAATTGGATCTGGGAGTAAATATTTAGGATCTGAAATAACTTCTAGTTTTACAAAAAAATTCTCAGGTTGCCCTAATTGACATGAAAGTTCATGGCCTAAAAACGCCATCCGAATTGCTTCTTCTGCTGTTTGGGCACCAGCAGTATTGGGTAATAGCCATAACTTTTTCCAATCTAATTTACCTAGAAAATTTGTAGTATCATTTTTTAAATCTGGTGGAAGGCGACGGATGGCAACTGTTATAATTTCACAATTGCTATTTTCAATACTTTCAATTGCATCTTTCGATGTCCGATATTTACCTGTTCCTAGAAGTAACCGTGAATTAAACACTTTTTCTCCTATCTGAAATCTATCTAAATGTTTTTCCATTAATAACTTTGATTTTATAATAACTGTAACTCCCCAGGTAGGACTTGAACCTACGACCAATCGGTTAACAGCCGATTGCTCTACCACTGAGCTACTGAGGATATATTAACTATCTCTAGTTTAACATAAGTTTCGAAAAAGAACAAATAATTTTATTAAAAAATTTTTAATAAAATTATCCTTGTTTCTGAAAAACTAAAAACCGTAGAACGTTTGAATCCATTTTTAAGAGATTAGAAAAGTTACTAATATATTTTGGCATACTTGCAAAATTTAATTGGATATAATTTCCTTTTCCCTTATCATTAATAGGATAAGCTAAATTATGCTTACCGCGTGAAATTACAGAAATATCACAAACACTAAATTTACGCAAATTTTTTGCATAGTTAAAAACCCATGTTTTTAGTTCATTATCGTTAAATTCTTCTGTTAAAAGAATCATTATTTCATATTTTCGTAGTATTGACATAGTATTTTAATTTTATCAAAATTAATCTTATAGTACTTTGAAAAGGAAATTAATGTCAATCATAATTTTTTTGTTATAATTATTAATTGTAATGAAAAACTTTATACACGTTACTTAAATTATTCCCATATCTATAGATTGCTTTGACAAGAATTCGATGTTTAGTAAAAGTAATTTTCATTAAAAAAAATATAGAGATGTAAATCTATTTGATTAAGTTAAAGGTTAAAAAGTCTAAATAAAGTAGCCAAAACAAGGTAATTTTTTAGTAGAATAATATAGTATAAAATTATTTCTATAAAAATTTTTACTGGAGAAATTTCATGGATTGGAATGAAATTCAAAACTTTTCATCAAATATTGTATTTGGAATTCTATTATTTGCATTAGTTGCTTACTGGGTTAATTTAGCCTTATTTCGTAATTCAAATCTATTAGCAAAAATTGGTAGATTTAGTACTATTATTGCTAATGGCCTGTTATTCTTTATTCTAGGGTCACGCTGGATTGTCGCTGGTTATTTTCCTTTAAGTAATTTATATGAATCATTATTGTTTTTAACATGTATGTTATTAACAATTTATTTATATATTGAAACAAAAACGAAAAGTAAACTTATAGGGTCTGTTTTAATTCCTGTAACATTATTAATAAATGGATTTGCAAATCTAACACTTTCTCCGGAAATGCAGAAAGCAAGTCCTTTAGTTCCAGCATTGCAATCAAATTGGTTAATGATGCATGTGAGTATGATGTTATTAAGCTATGGAACTTTAATTATGGGATCATTATTATCTATCTTATTTTTAGTTATTTCGCGATTTAAGGAAATTGATCTGAAAATTGTGGATAATTCGTCATTACCACTTTATAATATTATGTTAGATTATTATGAAGCTAAATTAGTAGCCCCTTCTACAGAAATTTCAGAGCTGGGAAAAATTAAACTTTTACAAAGTATCGATAATTGGAGTTATCGTATTATCGGCTTAGGATTTCCTTTTTTAACCATTGGTATCATTTCAGGTGGAGTTTGGGCCAATGAAGCTTGGGGATCCTATTGGAGTTGGGATCCAAAAGAAACCTGGGCTTTAATTACTTGGTTAGTCTTTGCAACCTATTTACATGCTCGTATAACAAAAGGTTGGGAGGGGAAAAAGACTGCTATTTTAGGTGGACTTGGTTTCTTTGTAATTTGGATTTGTTATTTAGGTGTTAATTTTTTAGGAAAAGGTTTACATAGCTATGGTTGGTTATCATAAGATAAGTTAAGTTCATCGCTTAAAATTTACCAAAACTCTAAAAATGTAGTATTTCTAACCTAACATCAATAATTTTAGAAGGTTAGAAATACAAGCCAAAATCTTTCAATTTCAACACCCTTTTTATAACCCTATAATTGATGTAACGTAACATTGTAACATTTTGATGTCACAAAATGCCTCTCCTGACCGGTATATCAGTCTGGAGAAGGAAATGCTATAATGCGTTTCAAAACGTTCTATAATGCAAAAAACAGTGTAACATGTTACACTTTTATTTCGACAAAATTTTGTGATTTTTAATCAAAATAAGACTTACAAAGCCTGATATATCAAGGTTTTTTTTACCTTGATATATCAGGCTTTGTAACTATTTAGGCTCCCAACTGCCACTTCGTTCACGCAATCTTATAAGCAAAATTTTTCTTATCTATTGACTTTTTTGTGAAGCTATGTCCAAAATAGATTATAACTTTGTATAAACTTTTTGATTGAAAATATATGCAATATATTATTCCACTCGGGATTGCTTTCCTTGTAAATTGTTCACCATTACGAAATAGCGTTTTAGTTGATATTGTTATAAATCTTACTGGAGGATAATTATCGTTCTTGCCGATCAAGCGGTAGCAATAGCTGGAGGAGTTGGTCAACAACTCTTTCCTATTGGTCGAGCCATGAAATTAGTAAAATATGGCTCTAAGGCTGTCAATAGTACAAATCCTATAACTATCGCAGCTAACGTTACATTAACTATTGTTGAATGTTGCGCACCACCTTCAATAAGACTAGCTGCAACATGTTTAGCTTTTGCAGCCTCTGCGGCTTCTTCTGCAGTTGCACCAAATCCCATATCCGTTGGAGCAACATTACATTTTGCTACCGAAATTTATGAAAAATGTTGAATGTTGAATTTAATGATAAAATAGTGTAAAATACTAATTATCATTATCTTCGTAATCTTCGTCAAAGATTTTTGAGAAAGACAAATCCCCATTTGTTCTCTCATTTTTTTCAACTGTGGGTTCTTTACTCGCAGTTGAATCAAACACAGTGTCCCAGAAATTGGCATCTGTCCAACCTAATTTTATTAATTTGTGATCTTCGGTTATTTTCATATGATACCAACGATCTCTCGACAGATTTTTCAAATAACCGAAAACCTCTCGATTTGTGAAAAATACGATTTGTGGACGATTGTATATTACTTCTGCGTATCTACCCTACATTGTCGAAACCACGTGACCATTTTTTATTCGTTCAATTACTTCAAACATATTATTGAAAGAAGTCTTTTCACCTTGTGTTCGTGTATCATCAATCATGAAAACATCTACTTTTTCGTGTTTCGAAATTTCCGTCACCGCATGAATCAACCGATCAACTGAATCAATTGGAAGCAGTCGACAAACTAAATCTTTTTGACCTGCTCGAAGCCAGGTGATAAACTCTGACTTTCCGGAGCCTCCTTTACTATCTTCTACCCAATAAATCGAACGTTTCCGAAGACGTTGACTATCTGGAAAATCATTATTGTATTTTACATTTTTTAGAAAGTCAAAAACATCCGTTTGCCATTCTTTACTTAAAAGCTCTTGAATTTCAGTACTAAACATTTCCTTTCTCCCGCAATAAACCGTCGCTGACTGACGCGTTTCTTTTTTACTAGTATAAGCTAAAACTGCATCTTTTGAAAAGACTTTGCTTATTGTTAACCCACCAATATTTTTGAAGTTATCTTTGAAAGTATCCAAAAGTTTCTTTTTGTTCTAGTTAGTCTCTTTTGAAAGTTGTATTAAAACCAAAAGATTTGAAAAGGTAGAAAGCTATCTTTCGAAGATAATCTTTCTGAAGAGAGCCACTAATATTGAAAGAAAAGTAATGAATAGCTAATTTTTGAGATTGGAGGTTAAGTTGTTCAATTTTTTCCTTGATTGATTCTAGTGATATTTCGATTTTTAAAATACCATCCTTAAAGATATTCTTCTAGAACACAAAAACACATTAAAGGTGGTAATTTGTGGACGAATTTTTAGAGATTACCTAAAATAAGTTCTAGAAATAAGCAAGAAATTAAACAAAAAAGAAAATATTATGTTTCCTATATTTTAAGAAGATTTTAATTCTAAACCTTTAATAAATTAAAGGTTTAGAAAAACTAGAAATCTAGAATTAGCCGTTAACAGCTGGAGCTGTTAAAGCAACTGGTAATACTTCACCTGATGCTAAATCTAATGGGAAGTTGTGCGCGTTACGTTCGTGCATAACTTCGATACCTAAATCAGCACGGTTGATGATGTCAGCCCATGTGTTAATAACACGACCTTGAGAATCAACAACTGATTGGTTGAAGTTGAAACCGTTTAAGTTGAACGCCATTGTGCTGATACCCATAGAAGTTAACCAGATACCTACAACTGGCCATAAAGCTAAGAAGAAGTGTAAAGCACGAGAGTTGTTGAATGAAGCGTATTGGAAGATTAAACGACCAAAGTAACCGTGTGCAGCTACAATGTTGTAAGTTTCTTCTTCTTGACCGAATTTGTAACCATAGTTAGTAGATTCGTTTTCAGTTGTTTCACGGATTAAAGAAGAAGTTACTAATGAACCGTGCATAGCTGAGAATAAAGAAGCACCGAATACACCTGCAACACCAGCCATATGGAATGGGTGCATTAAAATGTTGTGCTCAGCTTGGAATACTAACATGAAGTTGAAAGTACCAGAAATACCTAAAGGCATACCATCAGAGAATGAACCTTGACCGATTGGGTAGATTAAGAATACTGCAGAAGCTGCTGCTACTGGAGCAGAGAATGCTACGAAGATCCATGGACGCATACCTAAACGGTAGCTTAATTCCCACTCACGACCCATGTATGCTGCAACACCTAATAAGAAGTGTAATACGATTAATTGGTAAGGACCACCGTTGTATAACCACTCATCGATTGAAGCTGCTTCCCAAATTGGGTAGAAGTGCATACCGATAGCGTTTGAACTAGGGATGATTGAACCAGTGATGATGTTGTTACCGTATAATAAAGAACCTGCTACTGGCTCACGGATACCATCAATATCAACAGGAGGAGCTGCGATGAAACCGATGATGAAACAAGATGTAGCTGTTAATAATGTAGGGAACATTAAACAACCAAACCAACCGATGTATAAACGGTTTTCAGTGCTTGTAATCCAACCACAGAAACGTTCCCATAAAGAAACGCTTTGACGTCTTTCTAAAGTTGCTGTCATAAAAAATTGTTGTAATTATAATTCTTCCCAAGTATATAACTTGTTAGATACAATTATAAAACAGAATAAATAAAACAATCAGTTTTTATTTAATAAATTTTAAAAATTCTAATTCAAAGTCAAAAATGGCTCTATTTGTCGTTCCACCAATAAATAATTGTTTATGTTTTTTAACAATCCAAATTTGTGAATATGTTACGTAACTAATGAGTGTACTACTCATTAACAAAAAGAAACCTCCATAAATTATAGGAATACCAAAATCTGTTTTGATTTGTAATCCAGTGGAACTGATAATTTCAAGTAAAGTAAACGGAAAATTAAAAGTTAATGTTTCATTTAATTCTAGATTTCCTAAAAAAATTCCAGATGGGTCATAAATAGAACAATATCCTTCTAGATTATCAATAATTACAATTAAACCAGTTGTAAGACTAGAATTTGTTGAAAGCCAAGTAAGCCACACTTTATTTTGTTTATTCAAAGCATTTACTAATGGATATTCTAAGGTCTCATTAGTTTCAGTTTGAAACCGTAATCCAATCAAATTCCAATCTGTTTGATAATAATATAAGCCTTTATAAATTAATGGAGAATTTACCGAGATTGTTTTTCGATCAATTTCACTTCCTTCTGAATTTAGAACAGATAAATCAGAATAAAACTGTGAAACAGTTTTATTTTTTGTATAATTTATCCAGAAATCATTAATTCTAACAGATGTTTCTGGGATACTTGTTAACTGACCACTTGTTAAAATATTTTGAATATGAAATTGTTCAGTTTTTGGAACAATTTCTTGAGCTTTAAATCCAAATAATGAGCCCACAATTGTACCAAATAAAATTAAAATCATACTAATATGAACTAGAATTGGTGCAACTCGTCCAATTAATCCTTTATAGCAATAAGCAATATCTTTTTGTTGAAAAATTGAATATTGATTTTCTTGAATTCGTGCTAAAATTTGAGGGTAAGCAAACGTAGTTAAAATTGTTGAAATTTTTAAACGATAAAATTGTTCGGTTGTCCGAAAAAACTGACATCTCCGAGCAACTTTTAAAGATGGAAATTGTTGAAGAAAAGTACAAGAAATTAAACTAAAGCCAAACAAAAACATTAATAAAAAGAACCACCATGTTTTATAGACATGATCTAATCCTAATTGTAAAATGATATCCCAGGTTAAAAATCCCAAAACTGGGTTAGTTAATGGATAGTTTACTTTGTATATTTCAATAGATTGATCTTGTTCAATTATCGTCCCTAGTATACTACAAAAACTAATTAGCAATAAAATAAAAATTGAAAAACGTAAATCTGCGATTGTCCGAAAAAGTTTTTGTTTCATTAAATTCCTTGGTTAAGTTAAATAAATTTCCCTCGAAGAAGCAGAACGGATTCTACCAGATGACGCCCACTGTTGTAAACGTATCATTTGATCACTCTCCAAGTGTGCCAATGGAATTAATTCTTTTAAAGCCATGCAAATATCTTCCGTTGTAAACTCTCGTTTTTCATAAAACGCATGATACATACCTTCAATAATACTTTGACGAATTTCGGCCCCTGAAAATGATTCTGAAGCGTGTGATAATTTATTGTAATCAAAAGATTTCCAACTGTTTGGTCTAAATGTTTGAAGGTGAATTTTAAAGATCTCTTCTCGCTCTTCTTTTTCTGGCAAATCTAAGAAAAATATTTCATCAAATCGCCCTTTTCGAATAATTTCGATTGGTAAAAGATCAATATTATTCGCTGTAGCTATTACAAAAACGGGTTTAGTCTTTTCCGATAACCAACTAATAAAAGTTGCTAAAACTCGATTACTGGTTCCACTATCGCCTCGATTATCACTGTTACTAAAGGCTTTATCAATTTCATCAATCCATAAAATACAAGGTGAAATAGTTTCAGCAACATTTATCATTTGACGAAGCCGGGATTCAGATTCTCCTACAATTCCTCCAAATAGTTTACCAACATCTAATTTAAGCAATGGTAATTGCCAGTCATTTGCAATTGCTTTTGCTGTTAATGATTTTCCTGTTCCTTGAATTCCAATAAGTAATAAGCCTCGAGGCGTTGGGAGACCATAGTTAAAAGCTTGAAGACCAAAGGCTGTTTTTCGTTTTTTTAACCAGTCTTTTAAATTCTCTAAACCCCCTAAATTTGTAATTTGTTCATTGACAGATGAGTATTCTAAAATTTCTGTTTGACTTATAATCTGTTTTTTTTCACTAAGTAAAACTGCAATACTATCTTTGTCAATTGTTTTATAAGTTGCAATAATTTTTGAAAGTACCCGACGAATTCTTTCTAAAGATAATCCTTGACATGCTCGTGTTAAATTTTCAAATAATTGGGAATCTACTTTAATATTTAAAGAATTGATTAATCGATTCAATTCTTGACTAATTTCTTCTTCCAGTGGAAGTTGAAATTGAATCACAGTTATTAAATCTTGCAATTCTTTTGGAATCGTTAAATCAGACCCAATAATAATAATGGTTTTTGGTTGTAATTTTAAAATTCGACTAATGTTTCTTAGTTTCCTTGAAATAGAAAGATCGGTTAAAAAGCGATTAAAATCCTTAAGTAAAAATAAAGCTGGAGTTTCGGCATTTAAACGTTCTACCAATTCAAGTGCTTGAAGAGGATTTCTTTTTGCAAATCCTTCATTATTTGGATTATTTGTATATCCATCTACAAAATCCCAACTGTAAATACTCCGATTTAGATTTGTTTTAATATTTTTTCGAATAACATACTCTACACGATCTTCCTCAATGGTATTGATATAGATTATTGGATAACGAGCTTTTAAAAAAAGACCTAATTCATCATTAAATTTCATAAAATACTTATTCAGAAAGTCAGTTTATTAGATTAATATTATATTAATTTTAACTAAAAAATTATTTATTATTAGAGCAATCCTAAATAAAAAGATCGTGCTCTAATAAAGAATCGTTCAATAATTAGCGACGAATCGCCAACACTTTTCTACCTTTTTTTCGTCGATTACGAATTGTTTTTCTACCTTGTGGAGTAGACATTCGTGCACGAAAACCTGAAACTTTTAAAACTGAGTAGCGGCCTTTATTCGAAAGTGTTCGTTTTGCCATAAAATTTCTCTTACTTTATTTTTAATTTTTTTTTTTATAAAATGGATGATCGTAGTAGATCATAAATCACTAAATGTCGTAATAACTCTTCACGAGTTTCAAACATAGAAAATGCTTCTTGTTTATATTCATAAAGTGGATTGCGTTGACCGTATCCACGCCAACCTACAGCTTCGCGGAGCAATGTCATTTTTTGTAAATGTTCGCGCCAAATTCTATCGGTATTGATAAGAATGACACTACGTTCTAAAGTTTCTACAATTCCATCACCATAAATGGCTAGCTCATTAATTTTGGATTGATAAGTTAACCAAAATTCTTCAAATAAGTATAGTTTTAATTCATAAAGATCAAAATTATCTATTCTTCCATTACTATCTTGTAGTTGATTTAAAATCAATGTTCTTCCAAATAAATTTTCAAGTAAAAATAAAATTTCTTTTTTATCGGTTTTATTTTCTTTTAATTCCACAATAAGTTCGGTAATGATCTGTTCACCGTAAGCAAATATGTTTTTCTGAATAGATAAACTTTCTAAAATTTGACGGCGTTCATGGTAAACAATATTTCGTTGTTTATTTAAAACATCATCATAATCAAAAAGATTTTTCCGTTGTTGATACGCTCTTTCTTCTACTCTTTCTTGAGCCGAATCTAAACTTTTTGTTAAGAAATCTGATTCTAATGGTGAATCATCAGGCAGCTGAGTCTGCATAAAGTTTTGCAGTTTTGGTCCACCAAATAATCTTAACAAATTATCATCTAAGCTTAAGAAAAATCTTGAAGTTCCAGGGTCCCCTTGACGTCCACATCTACCACGCAATTGATTATCAACACGTCGTGAATCATTTCTCTCAGTCCCAAGAATATATAATCCACCTAAATTTTTAACGATTTTATTCTCTTGCTGTTGATGTTTTTTATTGGAAAAAATTAATTCATTGATTAAAAATTGAATTGAACATTGATAAGAAGTTACAGGAATAGAAATTCGATCATTTTCTCTTAATAAACGTAAAATATCCAGATCAGAAAATTTTAAAAATTTTGAATCTGTTAATAATGAAAGTAAAACACTTAAAAATTTTTGAGAGCAACCTTGGAATTGTGAGAAAAAAGTTGCTTCTAAGATATTTTTCTTTGTAGATAATTGATAAGTTTTACTTAATGTAAGAATATCATATAATTTTTTCTGTATTGTAAAATTTATATTTCCACCTAAAATAATATCTGTACCACGTCCTGCCATATTTGTAGCAATAGTAATATTGCCTTTTTGACCTGCTTGTGCAACAATTTCTGATTCCCGGCGAACATTCTCCGGTTTTGCATTCAAAATTTGATAACTTAATTTATACTCACTTAATAATTGTGCTAGCATTTCTGATTTTTCAACAGTTGTTGTCCCAATTAAAATAGGTTGTCCAGTCGACGAAATTTGATTACACGTTTGCGCAATGGCGTTCCATTTTGAAAATTGATCTTTATAAATTAAATCTGGTAAATCTTTACGTAGTGTTGGCCGTGCAGTTGGAATTTCTTCCACAGATAAATTATAAATTTTTTCAAATTCTATTTCAGCGGTTTTACCTGTACCAGTCATCCCTCCTAATTTAGGATATAACAAGAAGAAATTTTGATAGGTAATCGCAGCAACTGTTTCTGTCTTTTGACGAATTGGGAGTTTTTCTTTTGCCTCAACTGCTTGATGTAAACCATCCCCCCATCTACGGTCTGGCATAATTCTCCCAGTAAACTCATCGACAATAATAATCCTATTATTTTGAACAATATAATGGACATTATTAAAATACAAGGCATTTGCCTTAAGTGCATTGATTATATAAGGAATCCATGGGTCATTTGGATTATATAAATCTTGAATACTTAAGATTTGTTCAATTTGTTTACTACCTTGTTCAGTTAAGATAACATTTTTATTTTTTTCATCAATTTTATAATGAACATTTAAATCTAGATAATCTGTAATTTCAGCGGCTAGAATATATTTTTCAACTGGTGTTGGAGTATTATCAGAAATAATTAATGGAGTTTGGGCTTCATCAATTAGAACTGAATCAACTTCGTCAACAATACAATAATAAAATGGGCGCAAAACAAGGTCATTCAAATTTAATGCCATATTATCCCGAAGGAAGTCAAATGTGACTTCATAATTTGTAACATAAGTTATGTCTGCATTGTAATTTTTTCTTCGGTCAGCTTTGGTCATTCCTTCTTGAATTACCCCAGTACTTAATCCTAAAAAACGATAAATTTGTCCCATTGAAACTTGATCTCGATTTGCTAGATAATCATTTACCGTTACAATATGAACACCTTTTTTCGTGAGTGCATTTAAAGTTGCGGGTAAAGTTGCTACAAGTGTTTTTCCTTCACCCGTTTTCATCTCAGCAATTTTTTGGTCATTCAGAACAAGTCCACCAATTAATTGAACATCATAATGCCTTAATCCTAAGGAGCGTTTGCTTGCTTCACGAGTAAGTGCAAAAGATTCAGCGATCAAAGAATCGAGATTTTGACTCTCTTGATATTGTTTTTCTAATTTTAAGCTCTTGGCCCTTAAGTCACTATCAGTTAGTAATGTTAATTCGCTCTCTAATATATTAATTTGGTTAATTAAATTTTGATATTTATTTAGCGAACTTTTTTTAAAGGGATTCTTTAACATGTTAAAATTATTGAGTTATTTATTATGAAACTACAATATTTATACGTTTCTGTTTTTTATCTTTATAATCAAATTTAACAACTCCATCTGTTAATGCGAATAATGTAAAATCCTTTCCGCATCCAACATTCGTTCCTGGTTTAAATTTCATCCCTCGTTGACGAACTAAAATATTTCCAGCTGTAACAGTTTCACCACCAAATCGTTTTACTCCTAATCTTTTTGCATTTGAATCACGACCATTTTTTGTACTACCTGCACCTTTTTTATGTGCCATATTGCATTCCTCCTAATTTTCTATTTTTTCTTAATTAATATTAATATCTTCAATTAAAACACGTGTAAGTTCTTGTCGATGACCTTGTTTTTTTCGTGTTTTCTTTTTCGGTCTCATCTTATAAACAATTGTTTTTTTACCTCGTAAATGTTCTAAAATTTTACCTGTAATTTTGACACTCTCTAAATAAGGTTTTCCAATAAAAACATTTCCTTCATTGTTTACTAGTAAAACCCTATTTAATGTAATTTGTTTTCCTAATTCTGTTGGAATTCTATTAAAATCATAATATTTTCCAGTTTCAATCCAAAACTGTCTACCACTTATTTCAATGATTGCATATTTCATAATCTATACTACTTTATTTTTATTTACGTTTATCATACTAAATTATTTTTTCAATCGTCAACTTTTTTGGAATTATCTTTTAATTTTCAAGTGAAGTTTTTAAATCCAATAGTTCTTGATAAAAAAAATTAAAAGCTCTTGATCTATAACAATCAGGGTTGCTAATTATAGATAAGGTTCGATTAATCTTAATATTTTCAATTTTTAAAATTTGAATAGTTTTGAGTTGAATTTCTTTTTCAATAGCCGAAGATGAGACAAAAGCAGCACCTAGACCTAAACTAACAGCTGTTTTAATTCCTTCTATTGAATTAAGCTGCATAATAATTTTTAACTGTTTCGTTTGGATGTGATTTTGTGTTAATATGTTATCAATAAATTTTCTAATGGTCGAATTTGAATTTAGTGTAATAAACTTAAGATGATATAAATCTTCTTTAGTTATAAGTTGTTTTTTCGCAAAAGGATGCGCTCTTGGAATAATTAAACTAAATTCATCCTCGACAAAACTTTCAACCAATAAATTTTTATTTAATTCCTGAGGAATATCACCACCAACAATAGCAATATCAATTTCTCGATTTACGATATGTTTTGCTATTAATCGTGTCGAATTCACTTGAACTTTTAAATTGATTTGAGGATATCTTTGAGCAAATAAGGCTAATACTCTTGGTAACAGATAAGTTCCAATAGTTTGACTTGCACCAACAATTAAATTTCCACGTTCTCCATTTTTTAAGTCAATTAAAGCTCGACAACTTTCTTCACATAACGCTAATATACGTTCTGCATATTGAAGAAATACTTGACCATTTTCGGTTAAAGAAATTTTCTGATTTTCCCGATTAATCAGTATCATATCTAAATTTTCTTCTAATATCCGAATTTGTTTACTAAGCGCGGGTTGCGACAGATAGAGTAATTTGGCAGCTTTCGTAAAATTTTGTTCTGTAGCAATTGCTTTCAAAATGCGTAATTGTTGAAGTGTAAAAGGAAGCATAAAAAATTTAATCTAAGTTGTAAAACGATTACGGATGGAGAGACTCGAACTCTCAAAACAAAAGTTACTAGGACCTAAATCTAGCGCGTCTACCAATTTCGCCACATCCGTTTGAAAAGATTCAAAAAGTAATAAATTTAAATTATAGAAATAACAAAGAAAAAAGAAGAATAAATTTCTAATTTAACTTGAAATTTATTCTTCTGGAGTCTCAGTTTCAATACTATAAATAAAACTGGTTGTTTTTCCTTTTAGCATAGATTTTGCTAATGACAAAGATTTTTGGGCTGTATGATAACCTTTTCGTTTCCAATTTGCCTTTCGACTGTTTCGTTTCATTTTTGACGTTCGTTTTTTAGGTACGGCCATGTCAATTTTCTTTAATGCTAATTTATCATAAGTATCTTGTTAAAGAGTATTATAACAAATCTTTCTTTAATACTCAATAGAAAAATTAAATTTTTTTGAATCTGAAGAAAACTCGTTTTCAAAATTTATTGTATCTAGAAAAAGCCTTAAATCGTTTAAACATTTCTCATACAGAACAAGAAAGAACTGTTCAAAATACAAGTTC
>Ga0209949_1000111_pt1 | contig 47528 bp, 44 predicted proteins | sample SalPonC_black_MG_FD_185711 | JGI IMG/M metagenome (GOLD analysis project Ga0209949, IMG submission 185711) | Salt pond soil microbial communities from South San Francisco under conditions of wetland restoration - Salt Pond MetaG... | ecosystem: Environmental > Aquatic > Marine > Intertidal zone... | reverse complement strand
CGTTGCGGAACACCTTGGTTACCTGGCACTGGGCAAAGGCATCGGAATTGGCGAATTCCCGGCCCAGGCTTTTGGCGCCGCTGCCAGATCCCGGCAGCCCGGTATCCCAGCCCAGGCGCCGGTTGGCTCCTGAGCGCCAGTAGTTGTCCCAGCGATCATCAGGGGTAACGAAGCCCTGTTCGAAAGTAGTGGAGTTGATGTGGTACTTTGCCACGACGCGAGTGCCGGTTTCAGGGTTGATTTCGCCGGTGGCGTTGTAGATCAGCCGCCCCTGTTCGCCGTCGGGATCATTGTCCGGGTCGTATTCGTAATCGTAATAGGCGAAGGCCTGGGTCATCGGGTCCATGCCGGTGTGGCAGCCGACGCAGTTGTTCAGGAACACGCGGCTGTCACCACCGGGGCTGCGGGATACGTCCTGGCGGATGCGGTCAGGTGGCAGGGAGACATCCGCCACCTGTTCCAGATCGTTGCACATATGGTTGATCAGGGTGAACCGGAACATGGCGCGGTTGGTACCGGCGCTGAAAAATGCGCGTGCTGCCGCCCGGGTCGTTATCACCCCCGCCGTGGCATCCGGCGGCAGTTCGGTATTCATCGCGGATTGCGAAGTGCGTTCCAGGACGGTGGGGTCGCTCAGGCTCAGACCAGAGGCCTCAAGCTCTTCGTAATGGGCATTGTTGCTGTTTGAATGGGGCGCAATATTCAGATTCGAGGCGCCCTTGTAAAGAATATCCCCCTGGAGGACATCCCGGAAATCGATATTTGCGCTGTCAGTGTCACGGACGATTCCTATCACGGTGGCAGTGTAATCATTCAGTGGCACAAATGGAGACATCGCTTCGTTGGTCCAGGGCGCGACGAAGTTTTTCAGGGTGACGTCGTAAAAGGCAGGGTCCTGCAGTGCCAGTTCCGCGGCGGCTACGGCATTGCCGCCCTGTAACAGCTGCTCCATTTCAGCAAGCTTGGCCGCCGATGGTGGTACTCCGGCAATCCTGTCATGTATACGTTTGGCCTGCTCTCGTGCTCCGGCCTCCGCCTGCGGGGCCTGAACCCCGGTAATGATTACCAGGAAAGCTATGGCCAAAGTCCGTGAAACCAGTTGCCTGGCTGCCTGAAAGACTGTCATCATTGCGTTCCCCGGTGTCGTTCGGTGTCAAGCTTTACGCTGATTCTACCGCTTTTCAGAGCTTAGTCGAGTTATAGCCGGTGCTTTTGCGTGGCAGGTCACGTTATTACACTGCGTCACACAAAAGCCTTGGAGCGCTTGCAGTCACAGGCATTAGGTTATGAAAGGGATTTCAGGACCGATGAGGACTACTGACGTTGACCTTGATAATGAGAGATAACATAACAGGTTGCTGGCAGTCGCGGCCCTCAGCGGCGGCAGCATCTGTGCGTTGGCGTGCACTGCGGGCGCTGTTGCTGATACTGGCTCCGGCCCTGATGGCAGGTTGTCTTGCCAACAGCGGTGGTGACGCAACAGACCCGGTTGCTGTTGAAAATCCGGTCGTCTTTGTTGAACGGCCGCTGCTGTTTGATGACAACGATGGTTCGCTCGTGGGCGATAACGTGGCGGAGCCTGCCACCTTCCGCCCCGGTGCCCGCCTTTTGCTGAAAGACCGCGCCGCGCCCGATTCAGTGGCCAGAGACATCTCCTCCCGGGCATTCTCCGGAACCGGAACGATGAATGGCAATGGTGCACTGCCTTACGATGTGAAAGATCTCTCGGTGTCTGCTGATGGTTCGCAGGTGGTATTCGCCATGCGCGCGCCGGAAATTGAGGGTGCCGATGAGGAAGACCAGCCAACCTGGAATATCTGGCAATACAGCGTTGCTGATAACAGCCTTGAACGGCTGATTGCCTCAGATGTCACCGCCGCAGAGGGTCAGGACATCGCGCCTGCCTACCTGCCGGACGGCCGCATCGTGTTTTCGTCGACCCGCCAGCGTGCGTCCAGGGCCGTGCTTCTGGACGAGGGCAGGCTGCAGAACAAGTCGCAGTACGCAGCACTGGAAGAAGAGCGTAATGTGCCGGCATTCGTCCTGCATGTCATGGACGGTGACGGCGCAAACATCGAGCAGATCACCTTTAACCAGAGTCATGACCTGGACCCGCTGGTGCAGGATGACGGCACCATCCTGTTCAGCCGCTGGGATAATGCCGGGCAGACCAGGGATAACGGTTTCAACCTGTATCGCGTGAACCCGGACGGTACCGGTCTGACCTATATTTTCGGCCGGCATTCCCATAATCCGGATAACCTCGATACCGATGTTCAGTTCCTGCGTCCGCGCCTGAGCGACAACGGTCGCATTCTGGCTGCCTTGCGGCCCCTTGAAACCGCCAACTTCAGTGCTATCCCCACAACCATTGATACTGCCGGTTTTGTAGAAACCGGCCTTGCGGTTGATGGTTCACCCGGGTCTGGCCAGTCGCCGCTGGTTGGCGGTCTTGACGCTGGCGACGCCATTTCGCTTAATGGCAACTATGGGTCGGTGTCGCCATTACTGGACGGCAGCGGTCGCTACCTGATCAGCTGGAGCCCCTGTCGCCTCAGGCTGATCGGCGGAGACGGCACCATTCTGGGCTGCAACAGTGAGCGGGTGGCGTCCGGTGACTATGAGGCTGCGCAGCCTGCGTACGGGCTCTGGTTGCTGGACACTGGCGCGCAGACCCAGCGGCCCATTGAGCCTGCCGATGAAGGGCGACAAATTGATGAGGCGGTGTTGGTCCGCGAGCGCCCGTTACCGGATTTCATTCCGCAAGCACAACCCATGAATGAGGCCGCTGCCCTGGCGGACAACGGTTACGGCATTCTCGAGATTCGCAGCGTTTACGACGTGGATGGCGTCGATACCACTGAGGCTGGTATTGCGCAGACGGCCAACCCGGCCATGGTGTCGCCGGATGAATTGCCCGCGCGGTTCCTGCGCATCGAGAAACCGGTCTCTATTCCGGATGACACCGTGCGGGAGGTCGATAACACGGCCTTTGGCGTGAGCGGGGCGCAATCCATGCGGGAAATTGTCGGATACGTACCGATAGAGCCGGACGGCTCTGTGCGTGTTGCCGTGCCAGCGAATATCGCGTTCGCCATCAGCGTTCTGGATGACCAGGGCCAGCGGATGGATGGCCGGCACCAGAACTGGCTCAGCCTGCGGCCGGGGGAGGTCGTCACCTGCAACGGCTGTCACGATCCCGCGAGTGATGTTCCGCACGGCAGGCCGGATGCGGCGCCTGAGTCTGTATATGCCGGTGCACCAACGCAAGGCATACCTTTTCCCAACACCCTTGCCGTGCTGGCGATGCAGAAACCGGGCGATACCATGGCCCAGACCTGGGCGCAGAGTCCCGATCCTGACAAGAAAACCCGGATGCCCGGCCCCGATCTGGTTTATGTGGATGAATGGACAGATCCATCCCTTGCAACACCCGGCCAACCGTTTACGCTTTCCTACGCAAACCTGGGAACACCAGCGCCGGTCCTGCCGGAGTGCGCACAGGAATGGGCCACTGCCTGTCGCATCATAATCAATTACGAGCAGCATATTCACCCGATCTGGGGGCGGGAGCGGCTTGTTCTGAATGAAGCGCAAGAGCCGATTGACAATTACACCTGCACCGGCTGCCATAGCAATGAGGATGCGGCAGGTAACGTGCAGGTTCCAGAAGCACAACTGGACCTCAGCGATGGCCCCTCTGATCTCGAACCGGCTCATTTCAAGTCTTACCGGGAGCTTCTTTCCGGTGACAATGCGCAGGAAGTCAATGGCGGACTGTTGGCAGACATACAGGTACCCACCGGCGAGGTTTTACGGGATGAGGACACCGGTGAGCCATTGCTTGACGGCGCTGGTAACCAGATCCCGATACTGGAACCGGTCCCCGTCGCTGCCAGCATGTCTACGGCAGGTGCCAGAGCCAGTAACCGCTTCTTCAGCCGGTTCCGGCAAAATGGACCTCATGAGGGTTTTCTGAGCCCCGCCGAACTGCGGCTGATTTCCGAATGGCTGGATATCGGTGGGCAATATTACAACAACCCCTTTGACGCGCCGGTAAACTGAATGGACCGGATAAACCACTGATTATGCGATCTGTCCTGTGCCTGCTCCTGCTGTGTTTTCCTCTGTTCGCCTCGGCGGGCTGGCTCTGGGGCAGCGAGGATGAGCCATTGCCTCAGGTGCGGGTTGTGAAACCATTCATCGAGTGGCGGACGGGCCCGGGCGCGGGCCACCCGGTCATTCACGCCAGCGAGAAAGGCGAGTGGCTCAGCCTGATCAAGCGCAAGACCTCCTGGCTCAAGGTGACTGATGACAAGGGGCGTGAAGGCTGGGTGCATGTTGATGATGTGCTGGAAACAGTAGATCGCACTGGTGACAGGGTGATGTTCAACGAGCCGCGGTTTGACGATTTCGGCACTCGCCGTTGGGAGGCGGGCCTGTTGATGGGCCAGTTTGAAGAGGCCGCATCAACGGCGGTTTACGGGGGCTTCGCGATGACAGAGAATCTGTCAGCGGAGCTCTGGGCCACCCAGGTACTGGGCAGCGCCTCCGAAATACGCATGTTTAACGCCAACATTGTGCATCAGCCTTTTCCGCAGTGGCGTGTGTCGCCTTTCTTTACACTTGGTGCGGGCCATATTTTTATCGAACCCAAATCCACGCTGGCACTGCCGGAAGAACGGGACAACAGCATCGGCCATGCAGGCCTCGGCATTCGTGCCTATGTGACTGACAACTATTTTATTCGAGCAGAGGTGAAGGACTACAAGATCTTCACCAGCCGGGCCACTAACGAAGAAGCACTGGAATGGAAAATCGGATTAAGCATATTCTTCTGAAAGCCCTGTTGATGCCGGTTATGGCAGCAATCAGCGCTCTGGCGGCTGCCCAGCAGAGCGATCGGCCATTGATCGAACCAGACGTCCAGCCCCAGCCGGTAACGGAAGCGCTGATTGATACCGAGAATTTTGAGATCGGGGTAGTCACCGGGTTCATGAAGATCGAGGATTTTGAATCTTCGTTTCTTGCCGCTGGCAAACTTACCTACCACCTGAGCGAGCGCTTCTTTTTTGAGGCGAATGTGGGTTTTGCCGAAGGTGGGGAGACCAGTTTCGAGAAGCTCGGGGGCAACGTGCGCGTGTTGTCTGATGAGGAACGGGAGTACCGCTATTACAGCGCCAATCTCGGTATCAATGTACTGCCGGGTCGGGCCTTTCTGACGGAAAATTACGCGTTCAATACCAATTTCTATCTGATCGGGGGCGCCGGAGCAACGGAGTTTGCCGGCGACACCCGGTTTACCGCGAACGTCGGTGCCGGATATCAGGTGCTGTTGACCGACAGCATCGCCGTTCAGTTTACGGTGCGGGAGCATCTTTACCGGATCGATGTGCTGGGTGAGGAAAAAACCTCAATGAACACGGAAGTCAGCCTCGGCCTGTCTGTCTTTTTCTGATCAAGGGGTTGTTGATGAATAGTCTGATATTTCGAATTGTCCTGTTACTGAGCCTCGTTCTTGGCGCCGCTGTGGTGCCGGCGAAAGAAATCAGTGAACCCGCGGCAGACTTTACGCTCAAGAGCAGGCAGGGGGAGAACCTGCGCCTGGAGAATTTCCGTGGTCAGGTGGTGATGCTGAACTTCTGGGCTTCCTGGTGCGGCCCCTGTCGCCAGGAAATGCCCCTGATGGATGATCTCTATGAGCAGTACAAGGATCTCGGTTTCACCGTACTGGCGGTAAACGTCGATGCCAACCGCGAAGAAGCCCATCGTTTCCTCAACAGTGTACCGGTGAGCTTCCCGATTCTGTACGACCCGGAAAGCCGGGTCAGCGAGCTTTACCGAGTGCAGGCCATGCCGACCACCATAATGATCGATCGCAACGGTACGGCGCGCTTCATACATTACGGCTACAAGCCCGGCTACGAAGACGATTATGAACAGCAGATTCGTCAGCTTTTGCGCGAGTGATACCGGCTGGCAGCAACGAGTCGGCAGATTGAGTTACTGGAGAACGCAATGATCAAGGCCCTTGAAACCGCACTGCCAGTCCTGGCTCTGGTTCTGGTGCTGCTGGCTACATCTGGCTGCAGCGATATCAAACCCTGGGTAAAACCCTATGAGCGCGACAGACTGGCAGACCCGGTCATGAGTCTCAGCCGTCACGGCAAGGCCAGTTCCTATATGCATCATGTCTATCAGTCGAGGGAATCGTCCCGGGGGTCTGAAGGCGGTTCCGGGGGTGGCTGTGGCTGTAACTGAACGGCCGGTCATGCTGTGGTCCGGGTTCTGGCTGACCGTTGTGCTGCTGATTCTGGTTGGCTCGCCGGCAACGGCCGCCACTTTGCCCGAGGACCAGGTGGATATGCTCTACCACCGGTATGACGGTGGTGGCATGGTGATTGATGGCCCCTCCGTGCTGGTTCGCAAAAACCTGGGTGCGCAGCTATCCGTGTCGGGCCAGTATTATGTGGATTCCGTCTCGGCAGCATCTGTTGACGTGCTGGCAGTGGCCAGTCCCTACACTGAAGAACGGACTGAACTGACGGCCGGCATAGATTATCTGTACCAGCAGTCGATTCTCAGCCTGGGTTACACCAACAGCTCGGAAAATGACTACGAAGCCAACACCGTATATTTCTCGGTGAGCCAGGAGTTCTTTGGTGGCATGTCCACGCTCAGCCTCGGGTATGCGAACGGCTGGGACACGGTCAGGGAAAGGGGCAATGAATCCTTTGAGGAAGAAGCCGAAAGACGCAACTACCAGCTTGGCCTGAGCCAGGTAATCACTGCCAACAGCTTGTTGAGTTTTGACTTTGAAGTGATTACCGACGAGGGTTTTCTGCAGAACCCCTACCGCCAGAACCGCTTTATTGACCCCAATGATCCCACCGGCTTCGAGTATCAGCCGGAGCGCTACCCGGAAACCCGGACCAGCTACTCCCTCGCCAGCAGAGTGCTTTACTACCTGCCGTACCGTGCATCCATCCGCGCAGAATACCGGTTCTTCAGCGACACCTGGGGCATAGATTCCCATACCTACGAGCTGGCGTACGTGCATGCGCTGAATCCGCGCTGGTCCCTGGAGGGCAAGGTCCGTTACTACGATCAGGATCAGGCGGATTTCTACAGCGACCTTTTCGCATTTGAAAATTCCCAGACTCACCTGGCCCGTGACAAGGAACTGAGTTCGTTTTCGGGAGTCACTTTCGGCGGCGGTCTGGTGTACGAGTGGAAACAGACCTCACTGCCGGGTATTTCCCGGTTGCAGGCCAGCCTGTTGCTGGACTGGCTGGAGTTTGATTACGACAATTTTCGTGATGTCACCGCACCGGGTTCGTTCCCGGCCGGCGAAGAGCCGCTTTACTCCTTCGACGCGATTGTTACCCGGGCGTCGCTGATTCTTGAATACTGAATGGCCAGGAAGACCCATGATGATAATTCTGCGCATTGTTAAAACCCTCTGTACCCGGAGGCTGCCCTGGGCTTTCTGTGTGCTGGCACTGTTATCTTTCCAGTTGCCGGCACAGCAGAGCTCCGATGAAAGCGCTGAAGGTTCGGTGGCGCTGAGTGTGGAAGAGCTCAAAAAAAAGGTGATAAAGCTCAACCGTGACCTGTTTATCCTGGAGGAAGACCTGCTGTTCCCGGCAAGCACGCAGTTTGCCGTGTTCCTCAGTGTTGATACCGGAAAATTGCTGCAACTGGACGCGGTCAAGCTCAAGCTGAATGACGATATCGTGGCCTCCCACCTTTACACCGAACGTCAGTTGAAGGCACTGGAGCGCGGCGGCATGCAGCGGCTGCATATCGGCAACCTGAAAACCGGCAACCATGAGCTGACCGTGTTCGTGGAGAGCACCGGTCGCAATAAGCAGGTCTACAAACAGGCAGCAACACTGGAATTTGAAAAAGGCACCGGCACTGCTGCCCTGGAAGTCCGTATTCGCGACAACCCGTTCAATTACCAACAGGAAGTGACCATTGTCGAGTGGGATTGATGCAAGCCGTGGCTGACCGTCGTTCATTCCAGTGTCTGCAACCGCGCACCGGTTCTTTCCGGGCCGGCATGGCTCTTGCCGTTCTGGCTGCGTGGGTCTGCGCAACCGCGCTGGCGGATGAGCCCCGGCAAAGGGTCAATGATACCAGCTATGGCATGGTGCTTTACGAATACCATCAGGGCGACTTTTTCCAGGCGCTGACCCGTTTGAACGTGGCTAAAGCGGAAGGTGGTATTTCCGGTCACGGCGACCATCCACTGCTGGTGGAAGCCGGGTTGATGCTTGCCTATGGCATGACCCGGGAAGCCTATGCCGTTCTGGAAGCTTTGCTGGATGAGTCGGATGTAGCCAGTGAAATCCGCAATCAGGCCTGGTTCTATATGGCCAAAGTGCTGTGGCTGGAAGCGGACTCCGATGCGTCGAAGGACGCTCTCGATCGGGTGGACGGCGACCTGCTGAAAGCCACGGAGGAAACGCTTTACCGGGAATGGCTCTACCTGAGGGGGCAGTGGCTGCTGGCTCAGCGTGGCGCCATGGTAACTGATAAACAGTTCGATAAAATCCTGCAGCCGTTGCCACCGAATTCCGTCTGGAGCTGGTATCTGCGTTACAACCGTGCCGTGCAGTTGCTGGCCGCTGATAGTGCGCAGGCCGCCATTGCCGGCCTGTCGGCACTGATTGAGCAGGCCGAGCCGGAAAGCCGGCTGGCGCCGCAAACCGCAGACGAACTCATCGCGCTGGAACAACAGGCCCGCCTCACCCTGGGGCGTCTGCACCTGGCCCAGGGAAATTTCCAGCAGGCCATGGCGGTACTGGGTGCGATCCCGCTGGACGGGCTGATGTCGGACCAGGCACTGTCTGATTACGCCGTCGCCGCCTCGAACCTGGGCCAGAATGGCCTGGCGCTTCAGGCCCTGGAGACTTTACAGAATCGCCCCCTGTTTACACCTTGGCTGCAGCAGGTACCTTACGCCCGGGCGTTCACCATTGAGCAGATGAATCGGCCAGAGGCAGCGCTGGAGGCCTACCGGGCCGCCGCCAGGCATTACCTGGGACTGGATGAGCGCCTGGCTGAAGAGCAGGCTGATCTTACCGAAGCCCGCCTGGTCGAAGCGCTGAATTTTATCCGTGAAGGTGCGGATAATGGCGGCAATGATCGCAACAGGGCGGCGCAGCGTGGCGCTGAACCGGCACTGGGCGAATCCACCATGCTGGTTGACAGCTACGGTCGGGTTCGGGTGCAACCGCAGGATTTCAGCCTCGCCGGATTGCTGGCCGGTGAAGGTTTCCAATTGGCCCTGCGCGACCTGCACGAGCTTTACCGGCTGAGCAATTCTCTGGACCGGTGGCGCGCCCAGTTGAACTCCTTTGACGTCATGCTGGACACTCGCAGGACTCGTCGTGAAGCCCGTATTCTGGAAACCCGGCAAGCGCTAGCGACGCTCAACGTGGATGAATGGGAGGCTCAGCAGTCCCGGTTCCGCCGCAGGATCGAGCAGGCATCGGCCGCACAGGATGTCACCTTTTTCATGACGGCAGAGCAGCGACAGCTCAAGCAACAGCTGGATGCAGTCGAGGAAACCCTGAGTCAACTTCCAGACGACAGAAGTACACGCAGACAGCGCCAGACCTATAAACGAATGCGGGCCTATCTCGACTGGTGGCTGGTCAACGATTACAGCACTAACCGCTGGGCTGCGATCAGCCAGTTGCGGGAACTGGACAAGGCTATGGCAACCTTTGTCAGCCAGCGCCAACTGGTGGAGCAGGAGCTGTTATCCGATGCCCGGCTCGACCGGTTTGCAGACAGGATCCGCCGCAAGCGGGAACAGCTGGAGCAGCTCAACGGGATGCTTGAGCTTGCTCTGGATCAGACCCGGCAGGATCTGCTCGTGCTGGTGGAGGCCGAGCTGGCCAGCCAACGGCGGCAGATTGCCGGTTACCTGCTGGCTTCCCGCCATGCTCAGGCGCGTCTGGCTGATCGGCTGTTACTTAGCGCAGGCGAACCCGCGGCCGCTGCCCCCATGGCAGACCCCATGGCAGATCCGGGATTCAGGTCGCGGATCACTGACACGGAGGACGCCGATGAATAGCTGGCGTCTGCGCAGTGGCAGAATGATCCCTTGTCCGGGGCTGCCGCTGCTGTTGTCCGTAGTGCTGGCTCTGTCCGGCTGTCAGTCAATGCCCGGCATTTTCGGCGGTGATGGGGGCAGCGAGCCTGAGCCGGGGACCCTGGCGAGCCTGCAACCCGCTGCCCTGCCGGCGATGCCGCAGAGCAACGCAGCAGAGGTGACGCGGGAAGAGGTGGTGGAAAGTTACCGGGCGTTGCTGCCGCTGCTGCAGGATCCCGGCAAGCGGGTTGAAGTCCGCCACCGGCTTGCGGACCTTGAATTCGAGCGCGCCGAAACCGAGCTTATCGACAATGCGGTGGAAGACATGGCCGCCGCCACTGAAGCCTACGAAGCCCTGTTGACCGAGTATCCGGACCGCAGCAGCAACGACCGTGTGCTTTATCAGCTTGCGCGTGTCTATGAGTTACGGGGCATGCGCGAGCAGCAACTGGCAGCACTTGACCGGCTGGTTGAAGACTACCCCGGGTCGGAATTGTGGGTGGAATCCCAGTTCCGCCGGGGGGATATTCTGTTCCGGGATAATCGTTATGCCGAAGCGGAGGACGCTTTCAGGACTGTCATCAACGCGGATCCGTCCGCCAGCCGGGGCGAATCCTTCCTGGTCAACGCGATTTACATGCGCGGCTGGAGTCAGTTCAAGCAGGGTGATTTCCGGCCCGCGCTGCGCAGCTACATGGACGTGCTGGAGCTGGTCGTTCCCGATAATGTGTCAGCGGTCTCAATAGACGAACAGTACCAGACCCTGACCGAGGACCTGTTCCGGGTGTTCGGGTTGTCGCTGTCCTATCTCGACGGCGCCAACACGCTCCAGGCCCTGTTTGATCAGGGCGGCGAAAAGCCCTATGAAAGGCTGATTTATGACCGCTACAGCGAACTGCTGTTCGAACGTGAACAATACTCCGATGCCATCAGCGTGTATGAGCGCTATATCGAATCCCGCCCGTTCAGCCCGTGGGCGCCGAGATATTACGTCCGGATTATTGAAATCCTCCAGGCCGCTGGCTTCACGTCGTCAATAACTGATCGCAAGGCACAGTTTGTCAATGATTATGGCTTTTACAGCAATTACTGGCAGCAGGCGGATAAAGAGACTCTCGGGTTTATCGAACAACAACTGGAAACCCTGATTCCGGAGCTTGCCAATCGTCAGTACGCGCTGGCAGCTGACAGTCAGGGGCGCGAGGCTCGTGAGCGCTACCTGATAGCAGCGGATTACTATGAGGAATTCGCTGACACTTTCCCGTCTCATCCCCAGACCCCGGAAATGCTGTTTCTGCTCGGCGAATCCAGGCTGGCACTGGAACAATGGCCCGAAGCGATTGCCGCATTCGAGCAGGTGGCCTACGACCTCGCGCACCGCAACGAAGCGCCGGAAAGAGCGAGAGAAGCGGGCTATGCCTCGGTGCTGGCGTTTCAGGAGTACGCCAAAACCTGGTCCGGGGAGCCGGAAGAGGAGCGCAGCAATCATGCCGAGTTACAACAGCTGAATCGCCTGCGCTTTGCCAATGCGTTTCCCATGGATCCCAGGGCCGACGATGTGCTGTTTACGGCAGTGCAGTACCGGTTTGACCAGCAGGGCTATCAACAGGTTGTGGATCTGAGTGAACAGTTGATTGCCCGCAACCCGCGCCCCGAACTTTTTGCCGAGGCCCGGTTGTTGCAAGCTCGCAGCCTCTTCGAGCTGGGGCAATACGCAGACGCCGAAACCGGCTATCAGCATGTTCTGGAGCTGTTACCTGCCGCCGACCCACGCCGTGCCGGTCTGGTTGAAAGCCTGGCGGCTTCGGTGTTCCGTCAGGCCGAGGCGCTGGCGGCTGCAGGCAGGACCGCAGAGGCAGCGAACGAGTTTCTGCGGGTGGGAGTGGTTGCCCCTGGTGCCACCCTCAGAGCCAACGCCGAGTTTGATGCCGCAACCTTGCGGATGGAACTCGGGCACTGGCAGGATGCCATTGACATAATGATTGCCTTCCGCAGCAACTACCCGGATCACGAGCAGATTGACACCCTGCCTGCAAAGCTGGCGCTGGCTTACCGCGAAACCGGGCAGTGGGAGCAAGCCGGTGATGAACTCAACCGGCTCTTTGCCCTGGCAACCACCGCGGAAGAGAAGCGGGAAAACCTGTTGATTGCGGCCGAGCTTTATGAGCGTTCCGGCAACCTGACCAAGGCTATTGATGCCTGGCGTCTGTATGCCAACACCTACCCACAGCCCCGGGATGTGTTTATGGAAGCGGCAAAGAGTCTGTCCGGGCTTTACGCCGAAGTGGGTGATGACGAGCGTCGTCGCCAGTGGCTCAGACAACAGATGGAAGTGGTGGATGAGGCGCCGGATCAGGTTGATGACCGGATGCGATACCTGGCGGCGGAAGCTTCGGTGATCCTTGCCCGTGAAAAACTGGAATCTTACAATGCCATCAGGCTTACGCTGCCGCTGAACCAGAGTATGCGGGCGAAAACCGCTGCTCTGGAAGAGGCCGTGACCGCTTATCAGAAAACCCTGGGATATGGCGTTTCGTCGTTTTCAACCGAGGCGGGTTATCAGATCGCGCATATTTACGGGCGGCTGGGGCAGGACCTGATGGATTCCGAACGGCCCGAGGGACTGTCCGAGCTGGAGCTGGCCCAGTACGAATTATTGCTGGAAGAGCAGGCATTTCCGTTTGAGGATAACGCGATCAGTATTCACGAGCAGAATGCCAGCCGCGCCCGCGAAGGTATCTACGATGAGTGGGTCAGAAGCAGTTTTGAAGCGTTGAAACAGTTGCTGCCGGGTCGCTATGACAAACCGGAAATTCTGACGGGAGTCGTTCATGAGCTGGATTGAAAGCCTGATGCGCACCGCTGTTGCGCTCGCCTTGATGGCCTGGCTGGCGGGATGTGCTAACATGGCGCCAACCCCGGAAGACACGGCTCTGGCCCGGGAGCAGGCCCGGCAGGAATTGCTTGAACAGAATTTCGGCCAGGCTGTCGACGCCATGGAAAATGGCAGTCACGAAGTCGCCAGACGGCAGTTCCAGGCGCTGCATGAGTCCCACCCCGAGCGTACCGGACCATTGGCAAATCTCGGTATTCTGGCCCTGCAGGCAGGTGATCAGGGGCAGGCAAAGGCGCGTTTTGAAGAAGTCGTTGCGCTGGATGCCGGTCATGCGCCTGCGCTGAATCATCTGGGGGTTATCGCCAGAGAAAACGGCGAGTTTGCCCGGGCGGAGGCCTATTACCGTGAAGCCCTGGCCGCCGAACCGGATTACCTGCCTGCGATGATGAACCTTGCGATTCTACTGGATATCTATCTTGGCAGGCCCGGTGATGCCTTGCCCCTGTATGAGCAGTATCAGTCCATGGTGGAAGAGCCCAACCCACGGCTGAAAGACTGGATTTTCGATGCCAGGAACCGGAGCTGAGGACCGCGCCCATGAAATATGCTCTGAACATCTTGCTGATTACCGGACTGGTTGCCGGCGCACCCGCTGTCGCCGTTGCCCAGGAGGGGGTAATAACGCTGGAGGGGGCCCGCCTTCAGGGTGGTCACGAAGCGCCCCTGGTGCTGTACCTGATACCCTGGAACCCGCCGGAAGTCCGGTCACTTGGTGGTCCGGATGAAGATATGATGCTGGCGCGGCCGATCAAACCTCTGCAACGGTCCGAATTTCAGCGCCTGATAAGTTATCATCACCACTTTCAGGCGCTGAAGGCATCGGAAGCCGGGCCCGGAATTGAGAGCAGCAGGCCGGAATGAGACCTGTATCACCTTCCGACTGTGCAGCTGTGCAAATAAACACAAACCGCAACAGAGCTTTGCGGTAACTTACCCCAATGCCATTCGTTGCCAAATAGACTCATAACATTCATGGATTATGGAGTGCCGAAAAAATGATCGAAACTGCCGTTCGCTTCTTTCAGGAAGGTGGCTTTTTTATGTACCCGATAGCCACTGTGCTGGTTGTGGGTATCATCGTTGCCACTGAACGATATATTTACCTTTCTGCCCAGAAAATGACCAACCGCCGGGACTTCAACCGGCTTCACCAGATGATTGCCAAAAAGGATCTCAAGGGCGCTCTGAATTACGCCACTGAGGCCGGTAGTGCCATGGCCTCCATGCTGAGTCTGGGTTTGCAGCGCCTTGCACGCCGGCAGTCCCGGGAAGAAATCGAATACGCCATGGAAGAAGGGCTGATGGAAGTCATGCCGCGTCTGGAAAAGCGCACCCAGTACCTGGCCACGCTGGCCAACATTGCAACTCTTCTGGGCTTGCTTGGAACCATCATCGGTCTTATTGCGGCATTTACTGCCGTGGCATCGGCGGATCCCTCGCAGAAGGCGAGCCTGCTTTCCCAGAGTATCTCGGTTGCCATGAACACTACCGCTTTCGGGCTGATGTCCGCGATTCCGCTGCTATTGCTCCACTCCATTCTGCAGACCAAAACCAACGAAATCATCGACAGCTTTGAAATGGCCGGAATCAAGGTGTTGAACCTTATTAATGATGGCACCAACGGCCGACCCGCCAGTGCTCCGCGAGCCCCGCAGAACGATCAGCCCGCCAGTCCCGCCGGGTCCATGGCCTAACGTTCATACCAGGGAGCTCAGTCCATGAGAGGCAAGCATCGTCGGCTTCGCAGCGAAGCCGATCTGGATATAACACCGTTCATGAACCTGATGATCGTGCTGGTGCCGGTTCTGCTGCTGAATATGGTATTCGCCCATACCAGCGTGCTGGAACTGAATTTTCCGGATACCGGCGGCGGATCTTCCCAGGAGCAGAAAGAGCTCCAGCTTCAGGTGATGATTTTTGATGATGAACTGGTGGTTGCCGACAATCAGGGCGGCGTTATCAAGGCCATCCCCCAAAGCGAAGCGGAATACGATTACGAGTTGCTGGGTCAGGTGATGCAGGAACTGAAAAGACGCATGCCGGACAAGCGCAACATCATCATCCTGCCGTCCAGCGACACCACCTACCAGACCCTGGTCTCGGTGATGGATTCTGTGCGTTCCTATGAGGCCGTGGTAGCCGGTGACGTGGTTAATGCAGAACTCTTTCCTGAAATTTCCCTCGGGGACGCTCCGGAAAGGGTGGAGGTAGAAGAAAGCTCATGAAGGAATCTGCCAAGGCCAGACGCCTGAAGCGTCATTACAGTCGCCGTCGGTACCAGGGCAAGCTGAATCTGGTGTCGCTGATGGATATTTTCACCATTCTGGTGTTCTTCCTGATGGTGAATTCGTCCTCGGATGTCCAGGTGCTCAACCAGGAGAGCGGCATCAAGCTGCCCGTTTCCTCGGCCGAAACACCGCCAGCTGACGTACTGGCGCTTACCGTAACCGATAACGACATCCTGGTGAACGGGCGTGTCGTGGCAAAGCTGGATGCGTTCCGGGCTTTCGATGGCGAAGTCGAGCCTGGCCTCAAGGAGGAACTTGACTATCAGTCCGGTCGCTCGGGCAAACCGGCGCCGGAAGATGGCAGGCCCATCACCATTGTGGCCGACCGGGAACTGCCATATGACCTGTTGAAGAAAATCATGTCCACCTGTGTCCAAGCCGGGTACGCCAGTATTTCTCTGGCGGTCAATCAGAAAGCAGAGCAGGGAGCCTGATCGTGTCTCAGTATCGTCCGGGATTGCCCTGGAACCGGGAAAAAAGCGAGCGTAAGCGGCTGCTTGCAGTTTCGATACTGTTGGTACCGCTGTTCGTGCTGGTAGCCAGCTACGTAAGCTGGGTCGAACTTCCCGAAATTGAGCGTGAGGAGCGCGAAGCGCTGCCGCCGCAACTGGCCCGCCTGGTGGTTGAACAGGAGCCGCCTCCACCGCCACCTCCGGAGCCCGAGGAACCCGAGCCGGAACCTGAACCGGAGCCCGATGAGCCGGAAGTGGCAGAACCGGAGCCTGCGCCTCCCGAGCCTGAACCAGAACCGGAGCCGGAGCCAGAACCGGAAGTAGCAGAAACCCCTGAGCCGACCGCGGAGGATGTGGAAAAAGCCCGTGAAAAGGCCAGGAGCACCGGTATTCTTGCCATGGGCGACGAGCTCTCAAAGCTGTCGACTCTGGGTGAGTCCGTCAAACTCGATGTACCATCTACGATAACTGCCGAGCCGATTGCCAGGACCAGCGGCGATACCCTGGCGCAGCGTGCCGACAGCGGACGCAGCTCCGGCGTTGATGAATCGCAGCTTCAGCAGGAGAGCAAACAGATTGCCCTGGCCGAGCGCCAGCGCGTGGAAGTGGAGCAGGCCGAGGAAATTGTCGCCGAGGCGCGTACCTCTGAGCGCAAACGTGAGGCCGAAAAACAGCAGCGCACCCGCGAGGCGGTCGAACGGACGCTGGATCAGAACAAGTCGGTGATTCTCAGCATCTATTACCGGGAACTGCGCCGCCAGCCTTCGCTGCAGGGCAATATCACGCCGGAACTGGTGATCGAGGAAAGCGGCGCTGTTTCAAGTTGTAACGTGGTGGTATCGACCGTCGATGAGCCCGGCCTGGAGCAGAAGATCTGCAATCGCCTGCGCCTGGTGAACTTCGGCGAGCGACCCGGGGTCGAGAAAATGACGATCCGCTACCCCATAGAACTGCTGCCCGGCTAATCCCGGTTTCCGGCAAGGACCGCCAGTAGCAGGCTGACCAGGGCGGAAGCGGTCAATGCGCCGACGAAGGGCCACAGGGTAGGAATTGCCCCGGGAAAACTGGCAGCCTCAAGGCCTGCCAGCAGGCTGCCCCCGGAAATCCATCCGGGGACGACCGCGCCAGTCAGCCCGGCCAGACCGCCGCAAACGGCCGCCCGGGTTGTCATCCGCCGCCAGAGCCCCATCAGCACCGGCACAATCGCTGTCGCGCACAGCAGGTCCGCAATCAGAAACAGTCTCAGTACAGAAATCCCCTGCAACGCTACCAGCACCACCGGCACCATCAGAATCAGCGTAATCCAGCGAGCAGCCGCCAGGGAAAGGCCCTGCTTTTCAGTCACCGCCAGCGACGCGAAGGCGTTCTGGAGGGTGTCGACGGAAGAGGCAACCAGTGTCAGCGCCAGAACCAGTGCCGGCAGTGCCAGCCATCCGGACGCATCTGCCAGCAGCGCGAAGAAGGGAATGGGTGGGGTTCCCAGGTTTACGCCAGTCATCGCGGCGACGATACCGAAGCTTCCCACCACGGCAACCACCATGACGGTTGCCAGGCCGCCGATCAAAGCCCCGGTTCGCAGGGCGCGGGTATCACGGGCGGACCAGAGCCGCTGCCAGTACCCCTGATGGAACAGATTGGCGGCCGTTACTGCGATTATCAGGGTGATTGCGACACTGACCGCACTGCCAACGGGTGCGCCTGGCATGGCTGAGGGCTTCAGTTCCGGCAGATAACCGGCGACGGCGAAACCGACAATGCCGAGAAGCGCAATCAACAGTGCCGCCTGCCACTGATCGGTAACGATGCTGGCGCGCAGACCGCCCCAGGCAGTGTAAGCCAGGGTAGTGACGGCAACACCGAGCACCGCAAGATTGCCATTGACATCCGACAGTAAGGAGGTGATCGCGCCAATGGCGGTCAGCTCTGCGGTCAGAAAACAGAGCATATAAAGCACAGAAATCAGCGCGACGTAGCGCCGGACGGCGTTGCCATAACGGGCCTGGGCAAATTCCCCGATGCTTCGTCCCTGCGGCAGGTAACGACGCACAGCGGGCCCACAGAGTCCGAATACGATAAACGGAAGCGCAGCACCAATGGCGTAGCCCGCCAGTGCAAGGGGGCCAACCAGGGCGCCGATCTCCGGCGGTGCAAACAGGATCCAGCCGCCCATGCCCGACGCCAGGAAAGACAGCCCCAGGGCCCGGGAGCCCTGGGAGTTGCGCGCGGTAATAAAATCGTCCAGCCCGCCACTGGCAAGCCTGGCTCTCATGCCCAGCCAGGCAAAAAGCAGCAGTGCGGCGGTCAGGGCAGCGATGGTGGTATAGAGCATTCAGGGTTTCTCCGGCACCGGTGTGTTGAAGTATTAACAGCGTGTTTTGCAAAGACCTGTCGCTTACTTTTTCGCTGATCAGTAACTGACCACCGCCCTCAGTCTTCCGGCCTGCTCAGGTCCAGCCACTGTTGTGACAGCCAGTAAAAAGTGCCGTTGCCGGCAGGATAGGTGCAGTTGTACCGAAAGCGGCGGCTGTTGAACGGTTCCGGTGCGGTCAGGGTAAACCGGCCGTCGCTGTCTACCGCGAAATCAACCCGTCCCTGGCCCGACGCGAAGCAGTTTAACCGGGCTGCATCCATTGACTCGGGTAGCACAAAACTCAGGGTGGGCGGGTTTTCGTTTATTACCCCGTCGGGTAACTTTTCTGCGGCTACCGGAAAGGCCCTGCTGGTCAGCTTGGGCTTCAGGTTGTCCAGCTGGCCGTAAGCGTCGGCCACGGGAAAGCGGGGCATTCTTGTATCATGGGAATGGGAACCGACCGCCCCGGACTGTTGCCCGTATCCATACCAGCCCCGGTCATCAACCATGGCTTCGACTGCCCGGCTGAATTCGCCGTAAGGGTAGGCGAACATGGGGGTATCGGTGCTCAGTTTTGCTTTCAGAACACTCTGGGCACCGTCCAGGTTGATCCTGATTCTTTCCCGCCAGTCATCGGTGTCTTCTCCCGGGCGTTGAACCATATGGTCGTGATCCTTGCTGTGATTGGCTATGGTGACAAGTGGGTCCGCAGCAAACTCTTTCAGTTGATCCCAGGTCATATAGCCTCTGCCGCCAATGCCGTCGGTATTCACGAATACGGTGTAGGGGAAACCCTTTTCTGCAAGCAGGGGCGCGGCTGTGTGATAGACAGAGTCATAGGCATCGTCGAAGGTGATGGCGATCTGCTGTTTCGTGTCCAGCTCGCCTGCCAGGGCCTGGCGGGTTCCGGACTCAAGCGGCACCACCTCCAGCCCCAGTTCCCCGATCATATCCAGCTGGTCTTCAAAAAGTGACACCGTGGTGCTGGTAGATGGTGGTGTGGAATCACTGACGTGGTGGTACTGCAATACCACCAGGTCGGCGACAGCAGGCGAGACGGCCCCGGCCATAAGGCCTGCGAACATCAGGGGTAAGCTTGAGGGTCTGATCATGGTGACTCCTGGGTCTGCTTTGCCGGTTTATTAATCCGTGCGTAAGTAAGCGGACAGGTCTTTCCAGAACACGCTGTGAATACGTCCCTGTACGCTCGGCCTCCGCCATCCCTGGCTCCGGACGGTTCTGGAAAGACCTGTCCGCTTACTTTGTTATCCATTAGTAATCCTGAAAATGCGCCTTGAGAACACTGAAGGCGCTGTTAAGCTCCTGAATGGTTCCGGTTTCACCGCCGCGATCCGGATGTGACTGCATTACCGCCCGGCGGAACCGGTATTTTACCTCGTTAAAGGTGGTGGGTATGTCATCGAAGCCAAGCACGCTGGCGGCGTCCAGAGCCTCGCTCCTTGCCGGCCGGCGCCCGTGACGTCCGGCCCAGAAATCATCCATCATGGCGAGAATAGCCGCCTTCGGTAACTGGTATCCGGACAGGTCCAGATAGAAGGCCCGAAGTGCATCCACTTCGGCAACCGGGCCGGTGCCGCTGACAATATTCTGAGTGGATAGCTGGATCTGTAGTGGTGAAATACTGACCGTTTCTCCGGCCTGGGCAAGCTGATCCCGAAGGCCGTAAAGCACATGGAAAATCAGGAAATGGACGGGATAGAGTTGGTCCGGCTCGGCGTAGTTGACCGGACCAATCAATTCCCAGGGCGGACGCTGAAGCGCCTTGATCAGGCCCAGTTCGCTGATTCCCTGCGGGTTTTCACGAAGAATCCGTTCGATAGCAACGGCCAGGTGAGGCACCTGCGATCCAGGCTGCGACTGGTTACTGATATCCTGGTTGATCTGCTGCCCGGACGAGTCCTGAAATTCGTTCATGGCCCTATCCTAAGCGACCTGACACGATCAGGAAAGGCCGGCAGGCTGCCTACCCCTGGTTTTGTTCCGTTCGATTGCAGGCGTATAATTCCGTCGCTATAGCCCTGACAACGTCCAACCCGGTGAATGATAGCGTATGCCTGATGCCGTGACCGCCAAGTTCGATTCCGCCGCCTTTTCCGAGGCAGAGCGCAAACAAAAGCGCGAATTCAATAAACTGCAGAAGCGCCTGCGCCGTGAAACCGGACAGGCTATCGCGGATTTTTCCATGATCGAGGCGGGCGACAAAGTCATGTGCTGCCTCAGTGGCGGGAAAGATTCCTATGCCATGCTGGATATTCTGCTAGGCCTGCAGAAAAGCGCGCCCGTGGACTTCGAGCTGATCGCGGTCAACCTGGATCAGAAGCAGCCGGGTTTTCCTGAGCAGGTGCTGCCGGACTACCTGTCAGCGCTTGGCATTGAATATCATATCGTTGAGAAAGACACTTACAGCATCGTCAAGGACAAGATCCCGCAAGGCAAAACCACCTGTGGCCTTTGTTCACGGCTGCGCCGGGGCATTCTCTACAATTTTGCCGAGGCCAATGGCGTAACCAAGATCGCGCTGGGGCATCACCGTGATGATCTGCTGGAAACACTTTTCCTGAACATGTTTTACGGCGGCAAGCTGAAGTCGATGCCGCCGGTACTGCACAGTGACGACGGGCGCAATACGGTGATTCGTCCGCTGGCCTATTGTCGTGAGAAAGACCTTGCCCGCTATGCCGGTATGAAAGAGTTCCCGATTATTCCGTGCAATCTGTGCGGATCCCAGGAAAACCTCCAGCGCCAGGTCATCAAGGATATGTTCCAGCTCTGGGACAAGCAGCATCCGGGTCGGCTGGAAACCATGTTTCGCGCCCTGTGCAATGTCGAGCCTTCCCACCTGGCGGACAGCTCGCTTTACGATTTCCGGCAGGGAGAGCGTAAGACTGGCGGATCGGTGGAGGCTGTTGGTAAAGCGGAGCCAGAGCACATTGACTATGGCCGGCTTGACGTTCTGAACGTGTACTAATCCGTGTGCAAGTAAGCGGACAGGTCTTTCCAGAACACGCTGTGAATACGTCCCTGTGCGCTTACTAATGAGTAGGAAAGTAGGCGGACACGTCCATTCAGGACACGCCGTTAATACATCCATGTAGTCTCGGATGCAGCATCCCTGCTGCATACGGTCCTGAATGGACGTGTCCGCCTACTTTCTTTCAGCTTAGTACTTTGTTTTTCTTTAATTAACCTAATGCCCGGCCATGTGGGTGACCGGAAGCGTCCAGAGTCCGAAGCCGACCAGTAACACGCCGGCAAACTGGCGAAAATAACGGTTGCCTTTGAGCCGGTTGATCCAGCTTGCAGCGTAGCCGGTGGCGAGCATTGAGGGCAGGGTTCCCAGGCCGAAGAACAGCATGGTTGCCGCTGCGCTGCCGACCGTTGGCTGGAGCGCGGCCCAGCCCAGTGTGCTGTATACCAGCCCGCAGGGCAGCCAGCCCCAGAGGCCACCAAGAACCAGGGCCTTCCAGGTCCGGTCTACCGGCATGACTCGTCGGGTGAGTGGTGAGATACGCCGCCAGACCGGCGCGCCAAGCCGTTCCACATAGCGGATTCCCTGCCACCACTGGCCCATGGAAAGCCCCATCAGGATCAACAGGCCACCGGCGATGGTGCGCAGCAGCGGACCAACGCTGACGTACTGGTCGGCTGCCCGGGTGCTCAGCAAGGCAACCAGCGAGGCAATGGCCACATAGCTGGCAACGCGCCCGCCATTAAAGGCCAGCAGCATCAGGGTCTGGCGGCCCCGGTATCCTCTGCCAACGGGGAGCGCCATCGAGAGAGAGGCACTGATGCCCCCGCACATGCCGATACAGTGGGCGCTGCCCATCAGACCAATCAGGAAGGCGCTGGAATAACCGAGAACGAGTTCGCCTGTCATCAGGTCTGCTGACTGTCCTTGTCGTTCTCGTCTGTTTTATCCGGGGCCGCCTGCTGATGAGGCTGGCGGGCGTCTTCGGGGATACGGTCTTCATCATCGTCGTAAAGAATCCGGTGGGCGGGGCCCTTGAGATCGTCATACTGGCCGCTTTTCACCGCCCAGGAAAACAGCCATATCCCCAGGGCGACCAGAATCAGCATTACCGGAACCAGGATCATCACGATTTTCATAGACTGGCCTGTATGGTTGCGGAGGTGGGTGAATCAGCGTTGTGCTGATGAGGCCGGGAGCGTTCCTGCCTGCTTAATCTCAGGGCGTTCAGAACCACCACCAGCGAACTTAACGACATACCGATAGCTGCCAGCCACGGCGGCACAAAACCGGCTGCAGCCAATGGCAGGGCCAGAACATTGTACCCCAGAGCCCAGACCATGTTCTGGCGAATGATCCGCCGCATGTGACGGCTGGTATTCATGGCTTCCGGCAGTTCCGTCAGCTTCCCGTTAAGCAAAATAGCATCGGCGTTAAGCTGTGTCAGGTCAGCTGCGCTGCCCATGGCAACAGACACTCTGGCTCCAGCCATGGAGGGCAGATCATTCAGCCCGTCGCCAACCATCATAACCGTGTGACCCTCGGCGATTAACCCCCTGAGCACTGCAAGCTTGTCCTCTGGCGAGGCCTCGCCGATCGCCTTGCCGATGCCGAGCTGGTCGCCGATTCTGGCAACGTGGGCGGAATGGTCCCCGCTGAGTAGCAGGGTACGTAAACCGTTTTCATGCAGCGTCTGAATGGCCTGAGCCGCGTCAGGGCGCACTTCGTCATCCAGGGTAAAGCGGGCCAGCCAGCGATCAGCACTGGCGAGCCAGACCTCGATGCCGGCGGATTTCCCGGGGGCGGGAGACGGCGAAGATACCCGGCCTGCCACAAATTCCCGGTGCCCGATGCAAAGTTTTCTGCCCTCAACCTCGCCGGATAGCCCGCCTCCCAGGTGATTGCTGATGGCGCTTGCGCGGGCGCCGGGACAGACCCTGAAAGCCCGGGCAATCGGGTGCTCTGATGCCTGCTCAAGGCTGGCCGCCAGGCGCAGGCAGTCCTGCGCCGAAAGCTCTGCAAATGTCTCGGTCTGGTTCAGGCTCAGCTCGCCCCGGGTCAGGGTGCCGGTTTTATCAAACACCACCGTGTCGATGCCATCCATGGCTTCCAGGGTGTGGCCGCGGGTCGGCAGAAATCCCTGTTTGCGAAGCCGCAAGGTTGCCGAGGTAATGGCGGTTGGGGTGGCAAGGGAAAGGGCACAGGGGCAGGTGACAACCAGCACGGCAAGCATGATATCGAAGGCATTGCTGGCGCCCGCCAGCCACCAGCCCAGTCCGATCAACGGGGTGATCATCAGTACCTGACCAACAAATCGCCCTGCCAGACGATCCGCCATTTGTGCCACCGGGGGTTTGTCAGCCTGCACCCGGTCGAGGATGCGCAGAATGCCGGACAGCCGGGTGCGGCCACCGGCTCTGGTGACTCTCATCTCGAAGGGATGTTCACCATTGACGCTGCCGCCATGCACCTGATCGCCCGGTTGTCGGGTTTCAGGCAGGTATTCCCCGGTCAGTGCGGCTTCATCAATCGTGGTCTGTCCGCGGGTGATAATGCCGTCCGCCGGAAGTGTGTCCCCGGGCCTGATCAGCAGGATGTCATCGGTCTGTAACTGGTGAATGGGCACCAGCTCGGTTTGGCTATCGGTGAGCCGGTTGGCGACCGCGGGCTGAAATCCTGCCAGGCTGTTGCCGTTGAGCCCGGCCCGGTAGCGGGCCCGGCTTTCGATAAAGCGGCCAAGCAGAAGAAAAAAGGTAAACATGCAGACCGATTCAAAATAGACTTCCTCGCCGCCGAATGCGGTGACCCAGGCGCTGGCCGCGTACGCCAGGCCAATGGCGGTAGCGACGGGAACATCCATGGTGAGGTGTTTGCTCCGGAGGTCCCTCACGGCGTTGGCAAAAAACGGCCGGGCACTGTAGAAAACCACCGGCGTGGCTACCAGCAGGCTGAACCAGCGGAAAAAATCGATAAAGTCCGGGGAAATATCGCTCACCAGCTCGAAATAGAGCGGGAACGCGAGCATCATGCTCTGCAATGAACCAATGCCGGCGACAGCAAGCCGGATCAGCATCGACCGGTGCTCCGCTTTCAGTTCCTGTTCGGCTTCATCGGCAAGGTAGGGTCGGGCGGTGTAACCGAGTTGATGGACAGCCATTAACAGGTCACTGAGCCGCGCCTGACTGGCATCCCAGACCAGTCGCGCCCGGCAGGTGGAATGATTGACTGAGAACGAGATAACCCCGGGCTGTTTCGCCAGGTGATGTTCCAGAAGCCAGATGCAGGCAGCGCAGGTGATCCCGCCCACCAGCAGCGTGGCTTCCTGCCCGCCTTTGACGGGTGCAACGAAGGATGCCTGCACCTGCGGGTGGTCGAGTTCCCGCAGCCGGTTGATTTCCGCTTCCGTCAGTTTTTTCGGGGTGACCGCCGGCTCGGTCCGGAAACTGTAGAACCCGCCCAGGCCCTCAGCCTGAATGGTCTGGCAGACCGCCTTGCAACCCTCGCAACAGAAATAGCGGGACTGCCCTTGCAGTCTGAGAGTGATCGGTGGCGAGCCGCCGGCGGGCTCCCCGCAGTGAAAACACTCCAGGGAACTCACCCGCGGTCGTCAGTCCGGCTATCAAGCACAATTGCAGAGCGCGGAAAGCTGGCTTCGCCTTTCAGGCGCCAGTCATTGTCCGGGCCCCGAAGATCGAAGTACCAGCGGCCGTCAATTGGCTGGTTCAGGTTGGCAATGTACTCACCCTGGCCGTTGGGACGAAACTGAATCGTACGATCGTATTCCGCCAGGGTGGGATGAAACAGGTTAAGCACCAGGTAGGGGAAGCTGGCGGTGCCATTTTCGGCACGCATGGTCAGATCCACGGACTTCTCTGCAAACGCGAAGCTGGCCTGAAGGCCCATGGCACTTGCGGTTTCATCCCTGGCCCTTTCCATGGCAATGCCGCGGCCCTGTTTCGAGTAGTCGTCCGTGACCATTGAACTGTCAATGCTGAGGGCGACGGTGATCATGGAAATGCACCAGATAATGGCTGCGCCGGGAAATATCAGCAGGAACCAGAACCAGGGCTGTCGGTACCAGGGGCTGATGGACTCGTCGTTATTCATAAGCGGTTCCAGAATTGGTTCAGCGATTAGGACCGACAAATCGGCTTTCAGTTTCCAGAACCAGTGACGGATCGGTTTCCGAGGTCATTGTGAATTCAATGGTATTACTGGCGCTGGAAATTACCTCCGGATCAACATCAACGACCGTCGGCAGAGTGCGGTATTCGCTGCTGTCCACTGTAATGACCTTATCCGTCAGGATCTGGATACTCTCCAAGCCCGACACCGAGATCGTGAAAGTCTGGGGAACCTCGGTCATGTTCCCGATTCTCAGAGTGTAGGTGTTCTCTATCCGTCCCTGGCCGTTGAACTTGAACAGGGCGCCGCGGTCGCGTTCAGCGTCCAGGGTTGCCGGTACCCGGGTTGCAATGGTGTAGCCCATGGCCAGCACCATAAGCGCCAGTGCCAGACCATAACCCACGGTGCGGGGCCGGATCAGCTTTGAAGGTTTACCTTCCAGCTCGTTCTCGGTGGTATAGCGAATCAGCCCGCGTGGGTAATTCATCTTGTCCATCACCTCATCACAGGCATCAATGCACAGAGCACAGCCAATGCACTCGTACTGCAGGCCATCGCGGATATCGATACCGGTCGGACAGACCTGAACGCATTGTCCGCAGTCAATGCAGTCTCCCAGTCCAAGTTCTGCGGGGTCGACACCTTTTTTGCGGCTGCCCCTTGGTTCCCCACGGTTCGGGTCATAGGAAACCACCATGGTGTTGGGGTCAAACATGACCGACTGGAAGCGGGCATAGGGGCACATGTACAGGCATACCTGTTCACGCATCCAGCCGGCATTCAGATAGGTGGCAACGGTAAAAAAGCCTACCCAGAAATAGGCCCAGCCATTGGCATTCAGGGTGAAAAGATCCGCGATCAGGTCATATATCGGATAAAAATAACCGACAAAGGTGAGGCCGGTGGCGAGTGCAATCAGCAGCCAGGCCGCATGCTTCGCGGATTTTTTGGCGATTTTCGATCTGGAGCTGGGTGCCTTGTCCAGTCTCATGCGTTTGGTGCGGCTGCCCTCGATTCGTTCCTCGACCCACATGAAGATAAAGGTCCAGACGGTTTGGGGACAGGTGTAGCCACACCAGACCCGACCGAACAGCGTGGTAATGAAAAACAGTCCAAATGCGCAGATTATCAGCGAGCCGGACAGCAGGATCAGATCCTGGGGAAAGAAAGTGATGCCGAACAGATGGAATTCGCGATCGGGAAGATTGAAATAGATCAGCGGCTGGCCATCTACCGATATCCAGACGAACAGAAAATACATACCCATCAGTGCCGTCAGGCTGACATTACGTATGCGCTGAAAGAAGCCCCTGACCTCTCTCACATAGATCTTTTTTCGGCTGGCGTAAAGATCTGTTGTTCCGGTGTTTTTTTTATTGTCGGAGGCGCCAGAGGACGGGTCAACCTGTTTGACCGGTATCTCATTGCTCATCGTTACCTCCCGATGATGTCCACTCAAGCGTCTGGAGTGGTTATCAGCCCTGCCCGGAACCGGGCAGGGACTGGGCAGTCCGGTACCACCACGACTCCAGCGATTTCCCGGTTACCTGGAAAGGCCGTACACGTAGGCGGCCAGTATCTGAATCTGGTCGTCAGACAGACGTCCACTCTGGGCAGGCATCATGTTCTCGCGGCCATTAACAACGGTTTCCTTGATCCAGTCATAGTTCGAGCCATAAATCCAGGCGTCGTCTGTAAGGTTGGGAGCGCCAATGGCCTGATTGCCTTTGCCGTCCGGCCCGTGACAGGCGGCACAGGCCTGAGCGTATACCTGCTCGCCTTTTTTGGCTGCTTCCGGGTCTTCGGCGCGGTCGCTATAACTCAGGACATGGTTGACCACCTGATCCACCTGTTCCGTGGTCATGTTGGGCATGGTGCCCATGGCGGGCATGGCGCCCTGCCGACCGTTACGAAGAGTGGAAAGGATGGAGTCCGGGTCGCCACCGTACTGCCAGGCGTCGTCAGTCAGATTGGGAAAACCGATATTACCGCGACCTGCCGAACCATGGCACACAGAACAGTTGTTGGCAAAAAGCCTCTGCCCCATCTGCATGGCTTCCTTATTCTGATACAGCTCTTCTACCGGAGTGTCACCGAACCGGGCGTAAAGCTCACCGTAACGGTCCTCCGCCTGTTGCTGTTCTTCCTGCCACTGGTTGTGCTGCGACCAGCCCAGCAGCCCCTGGTAGTTGCCCAGTCCTGGATAGAGGACCAGGTAAATGAGGCCGAATATGCAGGTTGCGACGAAAAGGTAAAACCACCATTTGGGTAGCGGGTTGTCCAGTTCCTCAATACCATCGTAGGAATGGCCGGTGGTGCGGTCGGTTTCAGTGTCGGATGTCTGTCCTTTGCGGGTGGCGTGAAGCAACCACCAGCAGCCAAAAACGGTACCGAGCGTGATCACCGTGACCCATATGCTCCAGAAGGTACTCATCGCTTGTTCTCCGTTTTTTCCTGTTCAAGAGTACGTTTTTCGACCTCATCGTCGTCAAACGGAAGGTGAGCTGCCTCTTCGTTTGCCCGTTTACGACGGGCACTGAAAGCCCACCAGACGATGCCGAGGAACATGGCCATAATGACCAGGCTGTGTATGCCGCGTAAATCGTTTACATCCATAGAATTACCGTCTCTCCGAAATCACGGTACCAAGCTGCTGAAGGTAGGCCACCAACGCCTCGATCTCGAACATGCCTTCCACCTGTTCAGATGCTTCTGCAATTTGCTCGTCGGAGTAGGGAACACCCAGGGACTGCAGCGTTTTCAGCTTGTTCGCGGTCGCGGTGTGATCAATCCGGTCTTCGAACAGCCAGGGAAAAGCCGGCATGTTGGATTCCGGTACCACACTGCGGGGGTCGTACAGATGCTGGCGCTGCCAGGCATCGGAGTAACGGCCGCCAACGCGGGCCAGATCCGGACCAGTACGCTTTGAGCCCCACAGGAACGGACGGTCGTAGACGAATTCTCCTGCCACCGAATAATGCCCATAACGTTCGGTTTCACTCCGGAAGGGACGAACCTGCTGGGTGTGGCAGACATGGCAGCCCTCGCGGATATAGATATCCCGACCTTCAAGCTCGACCGCTGATAGCGGTTCAAGGCCATCGACAGGGGTATTGGTTTCTTTGTTGAAAAACAGCGGAAGTACTTCGGCGAGAAAACCGCCACTGATGGTCAGCACAATCAGAACGATCATCAGACCAATATTCTTTTCGATAATGTCGTGTTTCATCTGAGTCGTCTCCGGTTACGCCGCCTGGACTGTTGCACTTTGGTTGGTAACAGCCTCTTTCCGGCGTACGGTCATAACGCAGTTGTAGGCCATGATAAACATGCCCAGCAGGAAGATAACGCCGCCGATAAATCGCACCAGATAGCCACCGTAGGATGCTTCCAGAGACTCGACAAAGCTATAGGTGAGGGTGCCGTCTTCGTTGACGGCCCGCCACATCAGACCCTGGGTGATGCCGTTAACCCACATCGCCACGATGTAGAGAACGGTGCCCACGGTTGCCAGCCAGAAATGGGTGTTGATCATGGCGGTGCTGTACATCTCTTTTACGCCCCAGAGTTTTGGCACCAGGTGATAAATGGCACCGATACTGATCATCGCAACCCAGCCAAGGGCACCGGAGTGAACGTGGCCGATGGTCCAGTCGGTGTTATGGGACAGCGCGTTCACGGTCTTGATGGACATCATCGGACCTTCGAAGGTGGACATGCCGTAGAACGACAGTGAAACCACAAGGAAACGCAGGATCGGGTCAGTGCGGAGTTTGTGCCAGGCACCTGACAGGGTCATCATGCCGTTGATCATGCCGCCCCAGGAAGGAGCCAGCAGAATCAGGGACATCACCATGCCCACCGTCTGCGCCCAGTCCGGGAGTGCCGAGTAATGCAGGTGGTGGCCACCGGCCCAGACATAGGTTGCGATCAGTGCCCAGAAATGCACGATGGACAGTCTGTAGGAGTAGACCGGCCGCTCGGCCTGCTTCGGCACAAAATAGTACATCATGCCCAGAAAGCCGGCCGTCAGGTAAAAGCCAACGGCATTGTGGCCATACCACCACTGCATCATGGCATCGGTGACGCCGGCGTAGGCAGAGTAGGATTTGAACGCGCTTGCGGGCAGTGCCATGCTGTTGCCGATGTGAAGCACGGCGACTGTAATAATGAAAGCACCATAGAACCAGTTGGCCACATAGATGTGCGGTGTGCTGCGCTTCATGATGGTGCCGAAGAACACCAGGGCGTAGCAGACCCAGACCACGGTGATGGCAATGTCGATCGGCCATTCCAGTTCGGCATATTCTTTGGAAGTGGTAAAACCCAGCGGCAATGTAATGGCAGCCGCCACGATAATTGCCTGCCATCCCCAGAAGGTAAAGGCTGCAAGCCCGTCAGAAAAAAGCCGCGCCTGGCAGGTACGCTGCACCACATAGTAAGCAGTTGCAAACAGCGCGCTGCCGCCGAAACCGAAGATGACGGCGTTGGTGTGAAGCGGCCTCAGGCGACCGAAGTGAAACCAGGGCAAGTCAAAGTTGAGGGCGGGCCAGTAAAGTTGCGCCGCAAGCAGCACACCAACTGCCATGCCCACAATGCCCCAGACTACCGTCATGATAGCGAACTGCTTCACCACCTTATAGTTATACGTCAGGTTTGCATTTGCTGTGGTCATAGCCTTACCAAGTGGGTCCAGAGTGAAAAAAGCTGCGGTGAATTATGGACAACAGCACCGCTGTTTACAACGGAGTAATCGACTCCGGGCGTTGTTCAGAGGCTCCTTGGGTCAAATAGGTCTTAATCCCTGACTTTGAACCTAGTATAGAATATTCATTTGCGCCCATTCGACCTTCTGGGACAAAAATATCCGCAGATGTCATGGTTTCTTGATAGATCTCAAGAGGGAACGCATTGACGGCCATAAAACTGATCGAGAACAAGCCTGCACACAGGAATCGCAATGAGAAAAAAAGTTGCCTGGTGCTGGCGCATGGGGCGGGTTCACCTGCGGATTCTGCGTTCATGGAGCAGTTGTCCGGCTGTCTGGCTTCAGCGGGTATTGCTACCGCCCGATTCGAATTTCCCTATATGCAGCTGACGAGGCAGGATGGCCGTAAACGGCCGCCGGATCGACAGCCAGTACTGTTGGCACATTTTCGCGATGTCATCCGGCAGGTTGCCGGCAATGGCCCGGTTTTTATTGGCGGCAAATCCATGGGCGGTCGAATGGCCAGCCTTCTGGCTGCAGAGGACGGCCTGGCCGGGATTCTGAACGGCTGCATCTGCTTTGGTTATCCCTTCCATGCTGCGGGAAAACCGGATCGCTGGCGGGTGGAACATTTTGACAGTTTTCGCTGTCCTGTCATGATTGTTCAGGGAACCCGGGACCCGTTTGGCAAACAGGAAGAGCTCGAGAATTTAAACTTGCTGTCCACTTCAAGTTGCCGTATCCATTGGCTGAAGGGCGCCAATCACGACTTCAGGCCGCTGGTCAGGCAGCCTGAAACCCAGTATCAGCTGATTGAAAGCGCGGCGCAGGTTGCCGCAGAATTCATGGCAGAGGTTTGCTGAACATTGTTGAGAGAGATTGTCTTGTTAGCCAGTGTCAGATCTGCCCGGGCCAGCGGCGGCGTTACCGGGGATTCCTGTTAATGCAGCAGATGGTCGCCTTTTGCCGCCCCGGCTTTGAAGCCGATGCTGGCCGTGAACTGACAGATGCTGCTGCAATGGCTGGTGTATTCGGCTATTTTGAGCCCGGGCCGGAGCCGGGCTTGCTGACGTTTAACCTTTCCGGGCCGGCGACCGCAAAGGATCTTGTGGGCAGTGTGGCAATTGCTGAGCTGGTCTTTGTCAGGGACTGGTTTGTGACGGTTGCCGATATTCCGCTGCCCCGGGCAGACCGGGTAGGCGCGGTTATCGCGGCGCTGCGAGATGCGGACACGGTCCTGCCTTCCTGCAGTCGGGTAGATATCCGGCTGGCTGAGACCAACGACGATCATGATCTGGGGAATTTCGCCCGCAAATGGATGTCTCCCCTGTCCAGGGCGCTCAGGAGCGCTGGCTGGCTTGAGCAGAATCCGCAAGCGGAAACGCCGGGCAGGCTGGAGCTGTTGTTACTGTCTTTTGAGCGGGTGATTCTGGGTGTCAGCCTTGCCAGTAATCGGGCTGAATATCTCAGCGGGATTGTCAGGCTGCGCCTGCCTGATGAAGCGCCAAGCCGGTCTGCCCTGAAACTGGAGGAAGCCTGGAAAGTGTTCCTGCCGCAGGAGAGGGCGCTGGATTATCTGGGGGGTGGCAAGCAGGCGGTGGATCTGGGTGCTGCCCCTGGTGGCTGGACCTGGCAACTGGTGAAACAGGGAATGCTGGTGACTGCGGTTGATAACGGGCCTATGGATTCGCAGCTGATGGCTTCCGGCCAGGTCACCCATGTGCGGGCTGATGGTTACCACTGGCTGCCGAAACGTCGCGTTGACTGGATGGTCTGCGATATCGTCGACCATCCACGGCGCACTGCGACCATGGTGGTTCAGTGGCTGTCAGATGATCTGTGTCGCTATGCGATTTTCAATCTCAAGCTGCCGATGAAAAAGCGTTATGACGAATGGCTGATTTGCCGTGATATTCTGGAAACCGGCCTGGCAAACAGTGACAAAAGGTTCCGGATAAAGGCACGACACCTTTATCACGACCGTGAAGAAATCACCTGTTTCATCGAAAGGCTGGACTGAGTGCGGTTTAATGAAAGTGTTTCATGACCGTAATGACTTCATCCTGGTCCATCATCGGAATCAGTTCCGCCATCAGGGCTCTGCGCTCCTCAGACCGCTTCCAGCGCAGCCAGTCTGTTTCAGAGCGCCACGTGGAGAGGGTAAAACGGTGATTCTGATCACGGGAATCAACCAGGGTTTCGCCGGAGACAAAGCCCGGTGCACTGACCGCGTGTTGAATATACTTGCGGGCTCTTTCTTCGTAAGCGAGTTCCAGAGACTCAGCAATATGGCGTTCAATCAGCACCCGGATCATTGTTCACCTCAATGTAATCAGACAAATATAAACAATAATTTAGCACGTATTTTTTAAAAGTCAGCCAGATTTAAGGAGGTCTGTGTGGGCGAAAATACAGGTAGTGGTCAGGTCAGTGGCGCAGCTGAGCGAAAATGGGATAGCGAAATGGATGCCAGGGGGCTGTTCTGTCCGGAACCGGTAATGCTGCTTCATAACCGGATTGCAGACCTGGCCGCGGGACAGGTTCTCAAGGTGATTGCTACTGATCCTTCAACCACCAGGGATATCCCGCGATTCTGCCAGTTTCTGAACCACGTGCTACTTGAGAGCGAGGAACAGGGCGAGGAATTCATCTACTTCATACGCCGGGGGGAGTAACTCGCCCAAGATGGTCGAGGAACTGGTTCCGGCCCATCTCGCCCAGCACCCGGGCACTGGTGAATTCTTCGCCATCGGCACCAAAGAAAAGTATTGCCGGTGGGCCGAACAAGCCGAGCTCGTCGAGTATCGCCTGCTGTTCCGGGGTGTTATCCGTCATGTCCAGCTGCAACAGCCGGAAGGGACTCAGGGCCTCTGCCACCTGGGCATCACTGAATACGTTGCGTTCCATAACCTTGCAGGAGATACACCAGTCGGCATAGAAATCCAGTACCACCGGCGTATTGCTCTGGCTCGCACGTTGCAAATGCTCGCGAATCTCAGCCGGCGATTCGATTCTCAGAAATCCGGCATGCTCGACCGGTGCCGTGGCCGCCCCGGGCCCGCCGGCAGATGGCGTCGCAATCAGCGGGTCCAGAGGTCTTAACGGATCGCTGGCGCCGGTGACCGCCCCCGCCAGAAGGGCAATTCCGTAGGCGAACATGACCAGACCAAAGCCTTTTCGCGTGCGCTCCCATCCAGCCCTGGCCGCGTCAAACGCTCCTAACTGGACGCCGGTAACGGCAATCAACAGCGCCCACAGGGTAAGCGCCAGCCAGGCCGGCACCAGGCGCTCGACCAGCCAGATGGCAACAGCCAGCAGCATGACGCCGTAAAATGCCTTGACCACGTTCATCCAGGGGCCGGTGGTTGGCAGGAATTTGCGCCCACCCACAGCGACCAGTATCAGCGGGACGCCCATGCCCAGGCCAAGCGCAAACAGCGCAACACCACCCACCACAGCATCCTGGGTGGTGCTGATGTAAAGCAGGCTTCCGGCCAGCGGCGCGGACACGCAGGGCGAGACAATCAGTGCAGACAGTGATCCGATACCAAAAATACTGAATACCCGGGTACCGGTAAGCTTATGGCTGGCGTCGTTCAGTGGTTCCCGTATAAAGCGGGGTAACTGAATCTCAAACAGGTTGAACATGGACAGGGCGAACAGCACAAACAAACCGGCAAAAATGCTGAGAACCCAGGGCGACTGCAAATGGGCCTGCAGATTGAAACTGGCGCCCAACAGCCCGGTTATCACTCCGGCTGCAGCGTAGGTCAATGCCATACCCAGAACATAACTCAAAGACAACAGCACGGCATGGGTGGTAGAGCCGGTGTTCTTGCCTGAGACCAGCGAGGCAATAATCGGCACCATGGGCAGGACACAGGGAGTAAAAGTGAGTCCCAGACCCAGCAGCAAAAACAGACCGGCTATAACCAGGGTTGATTGCTCCGCCAGAAATCCCGCGAGCCCAGTTGCGGTGGACGTGTCCTGTGGTGCTCCGGTTATCATGCCTGCGCTGTCTGCAGAGCTTCCGGATCCGGAGGCAGCGCCAGCGTAAAAAAGCACATCCCGTGTCTGCGGCGGATAGCACAGGCCAGCTTCCGCGCAGCCCTGGTACGTCACTTCAAGTTCCGCTTCGGTGATTCCCGGGGGCAGAGTGACGGGCACTCTGGCCTGCACCGGATCATAAAACACCGTGACCGTGCCAAAATAGTCGTCTTCAGTATCGGTGCCGCGGTAAGAGAATTCCGGTTCGCCGGTAATAACACCGTCAGTCAGGCTGGTTACCGTGACTCTTCCCTGATAAAGATAATGCTCAGGCGCGATTTTCCAGCTCAGGACCACGCCGTCGGCTTCATTGGTATAGGAAAACGGCAGGGCCTCGTCTACCGGAAGAAAATCGTTGCCACCGCCAAACAGGTTGCCGGTTCCCTGACCGTGGCCGGGTGCAGAAAAAACCAGTAGGGCAGCGAGCAGCAGGCAGCCTGTAACAGTATTTTTACCAGACATTTTCAGCGCTGGAAATTTGCCTTTCTTCATTAGTAAGGTTCCGATTCCGGACATCTGTGGATCCCGTATTAACCGCTGCCATTTTACACCCGGGGCTGCTCCGGGCAATTTGTGGACACCCCTTGTCCCCTGAAGTTCCCTCTGGTATTACCAGCGTGAAAGTCGCACAATGTCGGTCCCATGATGCACGACCCGAATGATCTTATCACTTTGTTCAATGACCTGTTCCGGGAGTCCCTCAGGACAACTCTGGTCAAGGGCGGCGCAGAGCCCGAGTATGTGCCTGCAGGTCACGCTGATGGTTACGCTCGGATCATCTTCGCCCATGACTATTATGCCAGCGCCCTGCACGAAATCAGCCACTGGTGTATTGCGGGGCCGGCACGGCGCGCACTGCCGGACTACGGCTACTGGTACTGTCCCGACGGGCGTAGCCGTAACCAGCAGCACGCTTTTGAAGCAGTGGAAGTGAAGCCGCAGGCCCTGGAGTGGTTATTTTCCATGGCCGCCGGTTCCCCGTTTAACATCAGCCTGGACAACCTCTCGGGTGACGGAACGATTAACGCAGCGGAATTTTATCATAATGTCCGGAGCCAGGCCGAACACTATCTGACTCATGGCATGCCCGAGCGCGCCGAAACCTTCGTGCAGGCGCTCAAGACATTTTACGGAACATCCGATCAGACATTGAGGTAAATTGAGCCCCCTATGACATCTGACGCACCAGAAGCAGGCAAAATGCTGTTCAAGGATCTGAACCTTGACCAGCGAGTGCTTGACGCCATTACTGATATTGGTTTCAGGTACTGTACACCGATCCAGGCAGAGACGCTTCCCGTCACACTGGCGTGTCAGGACCTGATCGGCCAGGCGCAGACCGGCACAGGCAAAACCGCTGCCTTTCTGATCACCGCGATCCAGAGCATGCTGGAAACGCCGATTCCGGACCAGGAGCGCTTTGCCTCCGAGCCCCGCATACTTGCGCTGGCACCTACCCGGGAACTGGCCATGCAGATCGCCGAAGACGCCGAACAGCTCTGTGGTTATACCGGCCACACTGTGGTGGCGGTGGTCGGGGGCATGAACTACGACAAACAGCGGGATCAGCTGCAGAACGGAATCGTGGATATTCTGGTCGCGACGCCGGGCCGGCTGATTGATTTTCTGGGTTCCCAGGATGTATTTCTGGACCAGCTCGATATCCTGATTCTGGATGAGGCTGACCGGATGCTGGACATGGGATTTATCCCCGATGTAAAGCGGATCATCCGCAAATGTACACCCAAGGAAGAACGGCAGACACTGCTGTTCAGCGCAACGTTCAATCAGGACGTACTGAACCTTGCCTCCATGTGGACCCGAAATGCCGAATTTGTGGAGATTGAACCCGAGCAGAAAACTGCGGAACGGGTGGAGCAGACCGTTTTTCTGGTGGGTGAAGAGGAAAAGCTGCCGGTTCTGGTGAACTATCTGAAAAAGCCGGAAGTCGAGAAAGCCCTGGTCTTCGCCAATCGGCGTGATCAGTGTCGGGATCTGGAAGAGGATCTTCGTAACCAGGGGGTAAAGGTTTCCCTGATGTCCGGTGAGATAGCCCAGAACAAACGGCTGAAAACGCTGGAGCAGTTCAAAGCCGGGAGCATTCAGGTGTTGGTTGCCACCGACGTCGCCGGACGCGGCATTCACGTTGACGGCGTGACCCACGTGTTCAACTATAATCTTCCTGATAACGCTGAAGATTACGTGCACCGGATCGGCCGCACGGGGCGCGCCGGCAAGACCGGGGTGTCGATAAGTTTTGCCAGTGAAGATGACGCGTTTTCGCTACCGGCGATTGAATCCTATATCAGCCAGAAGCTGAAAACCGCCGTGCCGGATGAGGACCTGATGGCAACGCTGGACAAGCCGCCGATCACCCGTAAGCGTGGAGGACGACGCCCGCCACCGGGTAACCGCAGCCAGGGCGGACGCTCTGGTGGTCAGCGTCAGCGCAGATAAATCTCAGCCAGCAGCGCCAGGATATTAGCTGAAAGAAAGTAGGCGGACGTGTCCGGCTACTTTCCTGCTTATTAGTAATTTGCAAAGATAACGACGGGTTGGAATCTAGCACTATGCTGATTGTAGCGGACGAGAACATTCCCCTGCTGGACTCATTTTTTGGCGACATCGGCGATCTGCGGCAGATGCCGGGTCGCTCCATGTCGGCCGCAGACGTCAGAGACGCCGACATCCTGCTGGTGCGGTCAGTGACCCGGGTCAATGAGCAGTTGCTGGCAGACAGCCGCGTTCGTTTCGTTGGCACCTGCACCATCGGCACTGACCACATTGACCAGGAATGGCTGAAGTCAGCCGGAATTGCCTTTTCGGCGGCGCCTGGCTGTAACGCCAACAGTGTGGTCGAGTATGTTCTCGCGGTTATTGCGCTGCGGGCGGAAAAACTCTGTATTGATGACTGGACCGATCTCAGCGTCGGTGTTGTCGGGGCTGGCAACGTGGGTGGCGAACTGACCCGCAAACTGGAGCGCCTGGGATTTGATGTGGTGGTCTGTGACCCGCCGAAGGCAGAAGCCACTGACGAGGATGACGGTACCTTTTCCGACCTTGACGAAGCGCTGAAATGCGACGTCATTACCCTGCATACGCCGCTGATCAGTGACGGCAAATACCCGACCTGCCATATGCTTGCTGCAGCCCACCTGGCTGACCTGAATGCCGACCAGCTGCTGATCAATACCAGCCGGGGTGAAGTGATTGACACTGCAGCGCTTGTAAAGCGACTGGCGGAGCCTGACGCGCCGACTGTCACCCTGGATGTCTGGGAAAATGAGCCGCGAATCAATGCTGGGTTGGCGGAACAGGCCTGGATAGCGACGCCTCATGTGGCCGGCTACAGCCTCGAAGGGAAAGTCCAGGGCAGCGAGATGATCTATCGGGCCCTGAGCCGGTTCATGGGATTGCCGGTGAGGAAACAGGCCGGTCAGTTTCTGCCGGAGGCGGCGCTGAGCAAGCTTTCATTTACCAGCGCTGCCGACGTGATGGACGCGGCCAATATAGCCATACTGTGCTGTTGTGATCCCCGGCGGGATGACGCCAGGCTGAGGCGTACGCTCAGTCTTCCTCCCGAGGAGCGGGGCAGGGCGTTTGATCGCCTGAGGCGTGAATATCCTGTCCGCCGTGAGTTTTCCAGCCTTAAGATCCAGCTCAAAGGCACCAGTAGATCGGCCCAGGAAACATTCCGTGCCCTGGGCTTCAAACTCAAGCTCTGATTCTGACCGGTGCCAGACCGGACCTGCTTTACAGCTGTGCCGCAGTCAGCGCCGCGATCCGGTCTTCCAGCGGGGGATGGGTCATGAACAGGGCACTGAGACCGGCCCTTGCCCCTCGGTTGATACCGAATGCCTGCAGTGTGTCGGGCATCTGATCCGGCATTTCACTTTCCTGTTTCAGACGCTGAAGGGCGTTGATCATGGCTCCGCGCCCGGCCAGTTGCGCGCCGGCAATATCCGCCCTGAATTCCCGTCGGCGGGAGAACCAGAACACGATGGTGCTGGCCAGAATGCCAAGAACGAGTTCCGCGGCAATACTGACCACAAAAAACCCGATGCCGTGGCCGCTTTCATTGCGGAATACCACCCGGTCCACCAGTGAGCCGATAACCCGTGACGCAAAGATCACAAAGGTGTTCACTACCCCCTGAATCAATGCCAGCGTCACCATGTCACCGTTCGCAACATGGCCGATTTCATGGCCCAGTACCGCCCGGATCTCGTCTTTGCTGAAGCGGGACAGCAGGCCTTCGCTGACAGCCACCAGGGCGTCATTCCGGTTCCAGCCGGTGGCGAAAGCGTTGGACTGGCTGGCCGGGAAAATGGCGACTTCCGGCATGCCAATGCCGGCGTTTTCTGCAAGCTGGGCTACCGTCTCTACCAGCCACCGTTCGGCGGGCGTTCTGGGCGACTCGATCACCTTTGCGCGGGTGCTCCATTTCGCCATCTTCTTTGAGATCAGCAGGGAAATAATGGAACCCGCGAAACCGAAAACCGCAGCGAATGCCAGCAGCGAGCCATACTGAATGCCATTCTGGGCGAGATAAGAATCAACACCCAGTAACCTGAGTGTGACACTGGCGATCAGAATGACCGCAAGGTTGGTTCCAAAAAACAGTAAAAGTCTCATGGTCTGCCTCGGTATTCCCGGACCGGGGGGCCGGTCCGGTGATGATTTCCCCAGGTTTTATGGTGGCTGGGAAAGAAGGATCAAGAGGCTTACTCCGATTTAATGATCCTGGAAAAAGGTAGCCTGCATAACACTGCTGATTCTTGCTGAGCTCCGGCTTTTCAGGGCGTCGCGGATCAACTGAATGTGGGTGGAAAGATCATCACGCACGGCGGCGGGGAGGGAGGGGTCCGGCTGATTCTGAACGGATTCTGTTGGCGACCCCGCTGGCGCGCTCAGGCGAACAAAGGCTCGCTGGGTGAGTACCGCCTGATCCAGCGCCTCCTGACGAATGGTGTCCACGTACCGCAGAAAACCCTCTTCGGCCAGCCATAACAAGGCGCCAAAGCAGGCCATATGCCGCTTGCTGTGCAGGCCGAATTCGTCGGGGTCATCGGTTCCGGCAATATCCTCGACAAACAGGTTCACCCGCCTGGGAAAAGCACTGTAAAGCTGAACCAGAGCAATAGCGGTGTCTTTGTAGAAATCTTCGATATGAATGTCGGCCAAAACGCTTCTCTTTATACCCGGTATGAGGCCAGAAAATGTGCCAGACGTTTCATGGCATCTTCCAGAGCGTCCTCCCTCGGAAGAAATACCACCCGAAGGTGCTGTTTGTCGTCGATGTTGAATGCCGAGCCCTGGACCAGAAGAATACGCTCCTGCAACAGCAGGTCCAGCACCAGCTTTTCGTCGTTTTCGATCGGGAAACGCTTGGGGTCAAGGCGCGGGAACATATAGAGCGCGCCACTGGGCTTCACGCAGCTTATGCCGGGAATGTCATTCAGCAGGTTGAACGCGGTTTCGCGCTGTTCGTAGAGTCGGCCGCCGGGTAAAACCAGGTCTTTTATCGACTGATAGCCGCCCAGAGCGGTCTGGATCGCTAACTGTGCCGGGACATTGGCGCACAGGCGCATGTTGGACAGCATTTCAATGCCTTCCACCAGGTCCCGCCCCCGGTGCTTGGCACCGCTGACGATCATCCACCCGGACCGGTAACCTGCCGCGCGATAGTTTTTTGACAGCCCATTGAAGGTAAAGAACAACACGTCATCGGCCAGGGAGGCGGTCGGGATATGCTCGATGCCGTCGTACAGAATCTTGTCGTAGATCTCGTCCGACAGGATGATCAGGTTGTGCTGGCGGGCCAGTTCAACAACCTGCTCCAGCAGTTCCCTGGAATAGACAGCGCCGGTGGGATTATTCGGGTTGATAACCACAATCGCCCGGGTCCGGCGGGTGATTTTCTTCCTGATGTCGTCAATGTCCGGGAACCAGTCCTGCTGTTCGTCGCAGCGGTAGTGCACCGGCTTGCCGCTCGAGAGCGTGACGGCGGCAGTCCAGAGTGGATAATCCGGGGCGGGTATCAGCACCTCATCGCCGGTGTTGAGCATCGCCTGCATCGACATTACGATCATTTCGCTGACGCCGTTGCCCAGGAAAATATCGTCGATATCGACCTTGTCAATGCCGATCTGCTGGCAATAATGCATCACCGCCTTGCGGGCCGAGAACAGCCCCTTGGATTCCACATAGCCCTGGGCCAGCGGCATGTTGTAGATCACGTCCTGCTGGATTTCCTCGGGGACGTCCAGTTCAAATGCTGCGGGGTTGCCGATATTCAGTTTCAGAACCCGGTGACCTTCTTCTTCAAGCCGGCGGGCTTCACGCAGAACCACGCCACGGATTTCGTAGCACACGTTGTCCAGCTTGGCGGATTTCAGGTAATTCTGCATAAGCCCGGGGATTCCTTGAAACGGTGTACTAAGATGAAAGAAAGTAGGTGGACGTGTCCGCCTGCTTTCCTGCTCACTAGTAAGTCGCTGATCTCGCAATTTGTCATTAAGTTTGTATTCTAGCGGAGCAAGGGCATCTCACAACAGGCCAATTATGATGAATTGTGGCACTGATGCCCGAAATTCAGGGTTTTAACGGACAAAAGGGCGGGATATGGCTGAACAGAGTATTTATGATTTCACTGCAACCACCATTCGGGGCGAGGAACAGTCTCTGGAAGGGTTCCGCGGCAAGGTGCTGCTGATCGTCAATACCGCCAGCAAGTGCGGCTTTACACCCCAGTTCGAAGGGCTTCAGGGGCTCTATGCGGAGCTGAAAGACAGGGGGCTGGAAGTGCTGGGTTTTCCCTGTAACCAGTTCAACAACCAGGACCCCGCCGACGACCAGGCGATCAACGAATTCTGCAGCCTGAACTATGGTGTGGATTTTCCCATGTTTTCGAAAATTGACGTTAACGGCCCTGATGCGCACCCGTTGTTTCAGTATCTGAAACGGGAAGCCAGGGGTTTGCTGGGGTCAGAAGCAGTAAAATGGAATTTCACCAAGTTTCTGGTGAACCAGAACGGTGAGGTGGTGGACCGCTATCCGCCGACCACCAGGCCGGAAGCCATCCGTGCCGATATTGAAAAGCTGCTGGACTGAGCCCGCTCCGGTCGAAACAGGCTTCATCACTGTGAGGGTGCCCAGCGCTCGATAATCGCTTTGAGATCCCTGCGGTTGTAGGGTTTGGTGATGTAATCATTCATTCCGGACTCCAGGCATTCGTCACGGTCACCCTGCATCACGTTGGCTGTCGTGGCAATAATGGGGAGATGCTTCCAGGCCGGGTTCTGGCGAATGATCCGGGTGGTTTCACAGCCATCCAGCACCGGCATCTGGCAATCCATGAGTACCATGTCGAACTCGTCGTCAGAAGCCAGAATTTCCAGAGCCTGACGGCCCTCGTCGGCAATCACCACCTCATGCCCCAGTCTCGTGAGCATGCTGCTGGCGACCAGCTGGTTAACGTGGTTGTCTTCAACCAGCAGTAACCGCATGGCGGGGACCGCCGGTGAACCGGCAGCAGCAGATGACGGGTCATGGCCTTCGGCAGTTTTCTGAACGTCTCCGTGAATACTTTCCCGAACGTTGTCCTGCAGGCCTCCCATCGCCAGCCCGGCAGCATGGCACAGAGCGTACAGGAACGGCTCCCGGCACAGGGGCATGGTCAGAGTTGGGTGATCAGTGGCAGTTGTGAGTTTGCCAGAGCGAATGATCAACAGCACTCCCGCGCCGGCCCAGGTATCTGGGTCGATACCACCGGTGCTGTCGTTGTCGTGGTAAGCCGTAATGAGAATGCCGCGGCCTTCCGGTGAGGCCTCTCTTACCGGTATGCCCCAGGCTTCAAGCTGGGAGCGGATCGGCCCGGCGTGCTGATGGCTGTCAGCCAGGTCAAGATCAACACCCAGCTGTCTCAGCCGGTCCGGAATCCTGGAATCAGATACCTCGCCCGGATCCTGTTCTGCCACCGGCAGCGGCAGGAACACGCTAAAACGCGTGCCCTGATCCGGCTCTGACGTCACCGTTATCTGGCCATGCATGTGTTCTACCAACTGTTGGCAAAGCGTCAGTCCCAGCCCGGTTCCGCCGTATAGTCGAGTGGTGTCGGCGTCGGCCTGGGAAAAGGGGGAAAAGATCCGGTCGAGGGCCTGATTCGACATGCCAATGCCGGTATCGACGATATCAAAACGCAGATAGCCGGTGGATCGGGTTACTTCGAGTCGGACATGGCCGTGGTTGGTAAACTTGACAGCGTTGCTCAGCAGATTGTTGAGTATCTGGCGGGTACGGGTAGGGTCGCCAAGAAAGGTCTCCGGCAGGCGACCCTCGATATCCGTTACCACATCGATCTGTTTGCGGCGGGCCTGTTGGGCATGGAGTGTGGCGCATTCCTCGGCGATTCTGCGAACACTGAACGGAATGGTCTCCAGGCTGAGCTTGCCGGCTTCCACCTTGGAAATATCAAGAATATCGTTCAATAGCCCGAGAAGGCTCTGGCCGGCGCTCAGGGCTGTCCCCAGACGGTTCCGCTGTTCCGGCTGGGCTTCATTTTCGAGGGCCAGGCTGAGCATGCCCAGCACACCGTTCAGTGGTGTCCGTATCTCATGGCTCATGCTGGCCAGAAAGTTTGCCCGGGCGCGGGCGCGCCGCACTGCATCCTCTTTGGCCGTGACCAGTGCCTTGTTACCTCTCTGCAACGCCTTGTTCTTTTCTGAAATTTCCCGGGTGCGGTCTTCAACTTCATGTTCAAGTTTGCCCGAATAGTTCTTCATGGCGGCTTCGGCATCGCGAAGCTGCGCCAGGGCCTGATCAATGGTTTCCAGGTGGCGGTTGATAATCCTCACCATCGAACCGATCTCGTCTTCCTCGTGGTTCTGTGGCACCGGTAGCCTGGCTTTCTCGGGTTTTTCGGCCTTTACCCGGCCCAGAGCACTGATAACATTGAGCATTGGCCGGGTGAGCGAAAGGTAGAAAATGCCAAGCAGTGCGAGCGTTAGCACCAGGCTCTTGAGCAGGCCGCTGATCAGGGTATACCCGGCCCGCTGCAGAAACAGAAGGCCATAATGATAGGTATCGATGGTAATGGCGAGATGCCCCAGGGAGCGATCGCCCAGTTGCGGCACCGACAGTTTACCCTGGAAGCTTGTGCTGGCCCCGAACATCAGGTCACTTATCCATCGATAACCGGATTCAGGGCTGCTCTGGCTGGCCGCTGCCATGGTCTCGCCGTTGTTATCGATAATACGGGCGTCGACGATGGCGGGGTGCTGAAGAAGGCCTTCCAGTAATTCTTTGGCCAGACGGTTGTCAATGTTATAGGCAATCTGCGAAGCAGGACTGTGGCTGATGTCGATCAGCGCTTCGATTTCCTGCTCCATGGATTCACGGGCACTGAAGAAATCCAGGGTTACCTGAGCGACATTCAGCACCAGGCCAAGCAGCATGGCAACCAGAACCGTGTCGCGGGTAAGCCGGAAGGAAAGCCGTTTTCTGAATGGTGTGGTCATGCTCCCGGCTCAGTCATCATAATCGGCTTTTTTACGCCACTCGTCATCGCCCCCGAAGTTATCCCATTCGCGGCCGAGTGTTGTCGGAGCTCCGGCCTCTGGCTTGTCAGTGTCGATATCCTTTTCCATCGCTTCAAGCTCTTTGATACGGATGCGATAACTCTTTACCGCTTTGGCGGCCATCGGATTGTCTCCGGATTTACCCATTTCCGTGCTGGCCAGATGATAGGCGTTTATGGCCTGGCGAATCTGATTCTGCCGGGCATGAACCCGGGCCTGGAAGACATGCATGTCGGCACGGGTCTTGTGGACCAGAAACAACACCAGTCGGAGATTCTTTTTGGCAGTGGGACCGTCAATCTGTCCAGCCTTGTGCATGCCTTCGATCAGTTTGAAGAGATTCTGTAACAGCTCCTGCACGTAAGCGGATTTCTCGGCGGAATCAATTTTTACCGGCGGCCGCTGATCATCATCATTTTCCACTTTCTGGCGAAGCTCCCGAACCGACGCCTGCCAGGAATCAAGGGACGAGCCGGGTCTGAGCGCGACCAGTGCCTTGCAGGAAGCCTCCATGTTGCGAATCAGCAGCAGCTTCAGATCGCTGGTAAGATACTGACCGGGCAGCTCGGACATCAGGCGGCTGGACCGCTTGAACTGATCCTCCAGGGCGGTAATTCTTCGCGCCCGCTCAATACGGGCACGTTCCCGCATCTGGGTGAATGCCACAAGGATAATTGATACGGTCACGATTGCTGCAAGAAGCAGCACAATCATTGCGGTATCCATGACAGCGCAAACACTCCGAAAGGTGAGCAAGTGGCCAGATGGCCCGGACAAAATCCCGAAAATCCGGTATTTAATCTGAAGGTTAGCAGAAAACACCCGGGGAGTCTGAAGTGGTTATCATGATTTTCACTTCGTATCAGTTTTCTGAATTGTTAGACTCCACTGTATAATTTTCATGAATCCAGGAGTTGTTCAGCGGCTCCCTGAACGCCGATTCTGTCGGCTGCACTGGTGATATGTCATGGATATTTCGCGCGTCGACCTTAATCTGCTGGTGTACCTTGACGTACTGCTCAGGGAACGGAATGTGACCAAAGCGGCCAATCACCTGGGCATTACCCAGCCAGCCATGAGCAACGGGCTGCGAAGGTTACGCGACCTTTTTGGCGATCCTTTGCTGGTCAGAACCAGCGAGGGGATGACGGCAACGGAACGTGCCACTGAATTGCAGCCGCTGGTCCGCAGTATTCTTTCCGACATTGAACAGGCGGTCCACGAGAAAACCGCCTTTGCCGCCCTGGAGAGCCAGCGGGTTTTCCGGATCATGGCCAGTGACTATGCCGAGTCCTGTCTGATGCCGCGGGTGCTGCGCCGGATCCGCCAGCAAGCGCCCCAGGTCACTCTGGATGTACTCACACCCAGTGACGTCAGTTTCCTGGATCTGGAACAGGGCCGTCTGGATATGGCCATCAACCGTTTTGACAAGATTCCCCAGTCGTTCCACCAGAAAACCCTCTGGACCGAATATTTCGCCTGCCTGATGAATGCCCGAAATCCGGTATTGCGGGAGCCCTTCACCCTGGATAGCTATCTGGTTGCAAGCCATATCTGGGTCAGTAAAACCGGCTTTGGTGTGGGTGTGGGGGTCAACCCCAAGGACATACAGCGGCTGGGATGGGTGGATGAAGCCCTGTCACTGATGGGCCGCAAGCGGCAGATATCGGTGTTTACCCGCCACTACCAGGTGGCGATGTTGTTGGCGGAACAGCACGATCTGATCGCCACCCTGCCTTCCCGCGCCGCCTGGCTGCAGCGAGACAACCCGAACCTGGTGGTAAAGGTACCACCCTTCGCAATCCCGCCGTTTGAGTTGAAAATGGCCTGGAGTCCATTGCTGCAGCACAACACTGACCACCAGTGGTTACGTCGGTTGATTGCAGAGGTGGCTGAGGAAGTGGACGCCGAGTTCGTTCCTTTCGGTGCCCGCTTTGAATCCGCCGAAGCGACCCGGGTTCCGCACTCAGAGCGGTAGCTGGCGCAGCTCGACAGAAGGTCTGCCAAGGTCCCACATGCGCTGGAATGCTTCTTCAAGTAGCCTGACCCGCCCGCCGTCGGCGAATTGGGCAAAGCCGGCGGGTTTGTCGAAATCATGGCGACAGATAACGCCTTCCCGGTCGGCCAGCAGGAATGGCCGGTCTTCCGCCGGGACTTTCTCGTTGATAAGGCGGATGGATACATGACTTGGCAAACGGCGCATCAGCTCGACCAGCCGATGGCGGCGTCCAACCAGTGGTTTGTCATCGTGAATCAGAATCCTCACTTCACTGAGCCGGTGCTGGCGGGCCAGGGCCGATAGCAATTCCCGCAAACGGGCACGGTCATAAAGCTCATAGTCAAGAAACCGATCATACAACCATACCCGCTGACGGGCCTGGCCCACAATCGAGTCCATCAGGCCAATGAGTGGAGCTTCGGAGTCGAACAGCCAGGCTTTGGTGTCTTCCCCGTAAATCAGGGGCAGGGTATGATCTGCAAGGCCTTTCAGCGCAAGCTCGGGTGCATAACAGCGCATGTCGAAGTGAGGGATGCCCGCATCCTCGTAGGCTTCGGAGCAGAGATGAAAACCCAGAGCCTGGTAGAAAGGAACCGCGTGTTCCTGGGCCCGCAGCCGCAGCTCGCCGGCCTCCGGGCCAGTCTCCTGCATCAGGTGCTGAAGCAATTGCCGGCCATAGCCCTGACCGCGAAAGCCGGGCAGTATGGCCATCCGCCCGATATGGGCGACCTCATCCAGCGCCGAAAACACCCGGGCAACACCAACCGGAGTATTGTCCGCCAGTACCAACAGGTAGTGGTCCGCGATCTCGTCGCTGCTGTCCCACTCAAGCTCCGGCGGCACCCGTTGTTCATCGATAAACACCTTCTGGCGAATATCCCTGATCGCGCCGGGGGCGAGCTGCCAGCTGTATTTTCCTATCCGCATAGTCATTCGAAGTACAGCGAACCCTGATTAGCCAGTGTACAAAGCAGTCCGCAGATGGCGTCGTCAGTGGCGAAACCGGCCAGCCTCTCGATATCGGGTCTGGTTCCGGCACATAACAGCCCGGCAATCGGTCCGGCATCGCCACGAAGCAGATACTGCTCACCATCAACGAACAGTGCCGTCTCTTCATCGAATTCATAATAGGCGAAGCGGGAGCCTTCATTCCAGCGGATCTGGTGAAGGCCTGCAATAAGTTGGCCCATGAATTCGGGCGTCAGTGGGTGTTCCGGCGGCACCACGATGCCGAGACTTTTGGGCGCGGTCGAGTACTGCCCGAACCAGAGCGCCAGTTGCCTGCGGTCATGGAGTTTCTCGCGCAGTTTGGCGTCCAGTCGGTCGATCACGTCCGGGCTGATGGTGCCGGGATTGTCCTGGACTTCAAGGTCCGGGTCGGACAGGTGTTCACTGGTGTCGGAGCGGCTGCACAGGAAGTCGGTGAATCCGGTCAGCAGATCGTCAACGGTGGGTGCCCGGAAACCTATTGAAAGGGTGATACAGTCGTTGTCGGCGATACCATGATGGCCGGTGCCCGGTGGCAGGTACAGCATATCCCCGGGGTTGAGGGTCACGGTTTGCTCGGGCGCCCAGTCTTTCAGGATCCGCAGGGGTGTACCAGCCACTCTTGGCGACGACTCGTCGCAATGGCCGCCGAACTGCCAGGTACGCTGACCTTCAGCCTGAAGCAGAAACACATCGTATTGGTCGAAGTGGGGGCCGACACTGCCGCCTCTCGGGGCAAAGCTTGCCATGATGTCGTCCAGCCGCCAGTTGGGGACAAAGCGGAATTCGTCCAGCAGATCGGCGATCTCCGGCACCCAGTGATCCAGGCCCTGCACCAGCAGGGTCCAGTGGGTTTCCGGAAGTTCGCTGAAACGTTCGGGCTGAAAGGGGCCGTTGTGAAGCTGCCAGGGTTTGCCGTTCTCGTTTGCAATGACAATTCGGGACTCGACGGCTTCCTCGCAGGCCAGACCCGCCAGTTCATCAGCCGAGACCGGGCACTG